>Ga0210408_10000987_pt1 | contig 31365 bp, 29 predicted proteins | sample IncBWH4MmetaG_FD_155471 | JGI IMG/M metagenome (GOLD analysis project Ga0210408, IMG submission 155471) | Forest soil microbial communities from Barre Woods Harvard Forest LTER site, Petersham, Massachusetts, United States - Inc-BW-H-4-M | ecosystem: Environmental > Terrestrial > Soil >... | reverse complement strand
ATCAATATATTCGCTCTAATTACGACGTTTCGAAGAACGCCCTCCATGACCTCCCCCAACGTTGACGAAAACGGGTCGCTCCCGTATAAGCCGCGCCAATTGTCCGCGATGGCCCGGTTTGACCGGTGGCGGCTCATTGGGGCCGGAACCGGCCCTGTTTTGGGCCGGCCAGCATCACCGGACGCCCTCTCAATGGACTTATCCTAATCCAGCGGCAAATTGCCCGGTCAGCGGAGAACTACCCGTGAAGCGGACTTATCAACCCAGCAAACTGGTGCGCAAGCGCCGTCACGGCTTCCGCGCGCGGCTTGCGACGGCCGGCGGCCGCAAGGTTTTGGCTGCGCGCCGCGCCCGGGGCCGCAAGCGTCTGAGCGCCTGAGCCGGGCGTCTCCGGAGATTTCATCATGGATCGGCTAAGGCAGCGGGCGGACTTCCTCGCCGTTGCCAATGGCGCGCGGGTCAACAGCGCGGCCTTTGTCGTCCAGAGCCGCCGTCGAGACGATTTGGGCCCGATCCGGATCGGCTTCACCGTTACCAAGAAAAACGGCACCGCTACCGAGCGCAACCGCATCCGGCGCCGGCTTCGCGAAGTGGTGAAACGGCTCGACGTCATATCCATGCGACCGCACCATGATTATGTGTTAGTCGGCCGCCGGGCAGCCTTGAGTCGCGACTTTGAGGCCATGCTCGAGGACCTCCGCTCGGCGCTCGACCGGCTCGATCGCCAGGAAATCGGCCGAGGGCCGGGCAAGCAACGAGACAAGCACCTAGATAGCGTGGCGAGAGCCAAAAACCCGGATTGAATGACGAGACCTTTACGATGATCGAAAATCGCAACACCATCCTCGCCGTCATTCTGTCCGGCCTCGTGCTGATCGCCTGGCAATATTTCTACAACGTGCCGCAGATGGAAAAGCAGCGCGCCCAGGCCCAGATCCAGACCGAACTCGCCAAGCAGCAGCCTGCCGCGAACACCACGACGCCCGCGACTGCGCCACAGACCAATGCGCCGCCCGCGCCCGCCTCCAATGCGCCGGGTGCTGCGCCCGCCGCCGCCGCGGCGCCGGTCGTCAATCGCGAGACCGCGATTGCAGCGACCCCCCGTGTCAAGATCGACACCCCGAGCCTCATCGGAAGCATCTCGCTGAAGGGCGCACGGATCGACGATCTGGCGCTGGTGAAGTTCCGCGACACCGTCGATCCTTCCTCGCCGGCGATCGTGCTGTACTCGCCGTCCAATACGGCTGCTCCCTATTATGCCGAGTTCGGCTGGGTGCCGGCCAGCGGCTCGACGGTGCGGATCCCGGATCAGAACACGATGTGGGAACAGGAAGGCATGGGCAACCTGACGCCGACCACGCCGGTGACGCTGCGATATGACAATGGCGACGGCCTCACCTTCCGCCGCACCATTGCGATCGACGACCGCTACCTGTTCACGATCAGGGACGACGTCACCAATGTCGGCAGCGCGCCGGTGACGCTCTATCCGTTCGCGCTGATCTCGCGCCACGGCACCCCGCAGGTGTCGGGCTATTACATCCTGCACGAAGGCCTGATCGGCTATCTCGGCGACCAGGGCTTGCAGGAATACGCCTACAAGAAGATCGACGACGCCAAGTCGGTGAGCTTCAAGGTCACCGACGCCTGGCTCGGCATCACCGACAAATACTGGGCCTCGGCGCTATTGCCCGATACCAACGCGCAGTTGCAGGCGCGATTCTCGTCCAATCTCGTCGGCACCATCAGAACCTACCAGACCGATTATTTGCAGGACGCGCAGACCATTGCGATCGGCGGCACCGGCAGCGCCAATGCGCGGCTGTTTGCCGGCGCCAAGGAAGCAAGCGTGGTCGGCATCAATTTTCCGATCGGCGGGCTCGGCGGCTACAACCGGCAGCTTTCGCTCAACCACTTTGATCTCTTGATCGACTGGGGCTGGTTCTACTTCATCACCAAGCCGATGTTCCTGGCGCTGGACTTCTTCTACCGCCTGGTCGGCAATTTCGGCATCTCGATCCTGTTGGTGACGGTGCTGGTAAAGCTGTTGTTCTTCCCTCTCGCCAACAAATCCTACGCCTCGATGGCGAAGATGAAATCGGTGCAGCCGCAGCTTGCCGCGCTGAAAGAGCGCTATCCCGACGACAAGGTGAAGCAGCAGCAGGAGATGATGGAGATCTACAAGAAGGAGAAGATCAACCCGATCGCCGGTTGTCTTCCCGTCGCCTTGCAGATTCCGGTGTTCTTCTCGCTCTACAAGGTGTTGTTCGTCACCATCGAAATGCGCCACGCGCCGTTCTACGGCTGGATCAAGGATTTGTCGGCGCCGGATCCGACCAACCTGTTCAACCTGTTCGGGCTGTTGCACATCGACCCGACAACACTGCCGGTTTTCGGGCACTATCTCGCGCTCGGCGTCTGGCCGATCATCATGGGCATCACGATGTGGCTCCAGATGAAGCTCAATCCGACGCCGCCGGATCCGACGCAGCAGATGATCTTTGCCTGGATGCCGCTGATCTTCACCTTCATGCTGGCGGGCTTCCCGGCCGGACTCGTGATCTACTGGGCCTGGAACAATCTCTTGTCGGTGCTGCAGCAGAGCTTCATCATGCGCCGCAACGGCGTGAAGGTGGAGCTGTTCGACAATCTGAAGGCGACGTTTGTGCCGAAGAAGGCCGAGTCGAAGACCTGATTCTCGTCATTGCGAGGAGCGAAGCGACGAAGCAATCCAATCCTTCTGCGTCGCGATGGATTGCTTCGCTCCGCTCGCAATGACGGCTGGCGGTGTTCGCGCCTTAAAGGAAGTGCATGATCGCCGCCATCGACGCCGACCTGATCGAGCAAGGGCGCAAATTATTCGCCGGCGACTGGCGGTTTTTCTGGGCCTCGCCCTCGATCGAGACCCTGCCGCCGATGGCGGGTATCGAGGTCGCGTTCGCCGGCCGCTCCAATGTCGGCAAATCGAGCCTGATCAACGCGCTGACCGGCCGCAACAATCTGGCGCGGACCTCGCATACGCCGGGCCGCACCCAGGAACTGATCTTCTTCGAAGGCCCCGACAAAACCGGCCTGCGGCTGGTCGACATGCCCGGCTATGGCTATGCATCGGCGCCGAAGAGCAAGGTCGCCTCCTGGACCGAGCTGATCCACAAATTCCTGCTCGGCCGCGCCAGCCTCGCCCGGGTCTATGTGCTGATCGATGCGCGTCACGGCTTCAAGGACGCCGATCTCGAGGTGCTGAAGACACTCGACAAATCGGCCGTCAGCTATCAGGTCGTGCTGACCAAGGCCGACCAGGTGAAGGCAGCCGAGCTGGCGGCGCAAATCGCCGCGACCCTTGCTGCGCTCGCAAAGCATCCCGCGGCGTTTCCGGACGTGCTGGCGACGTCCTCGCGCTCGGGCGCGGGGATGGCTGAATTACGTGCCGCGATGGTGCGGCTGCTCGCGGAACGCCGCTGATGGCGATCTTCCGCATCCTGATCGGGCTTGCCGCCCTCATGGGCGCCGACGGCGTCATCCTGGCGGCGCTGTCGGCGCATCAGGACCACGCCACGCAGTTGGAGGCGGCCTCGTCGATGCTGCTGTTTCATGCGCCCGCCGTGCTTGCGGTGGTGGCGCTCGCCGAGCGCGGCCTGATTGATCGCAGGATCGCGATCGCGGCCGGCTTCGGCTTTGTTGTCTCGGCTGAGTTGTTCGCCGGCGATCTGACATTGCGGCAATTTGCCGGCCACCGCCTTTTTCCTTTTGCCGCGCCGACCGGCGGCACGCTGTTGATATTGAGCTGGCTATTGCTTCTGGTCGCGGCCGCCTGGCCCCGGCGAGCGTAGGCGGCAATAGTTTGTAGCCCGGATCGAGCGAAGCGAAATCCGGGGATACCTGCCGCAGGCTCACACTCCCGGATTGCGCTTCGCTCCATCCGGGCTACGGAATCAGCGACAGAACTTTGCACGGTGCCCGCCAATCAGATAGAACCCGGGCCGAGTTTTTGACAAAGAGAGCGCTTCATGACCGACGCGTCCCATATCAGCCCGCTCGATCAAGCCCGCATCCTGTCGGAAGCGCTGCCGCATATGCAGGAATATGACGAGGAAACCATCGTCATCAAATATGGCGGCCATGCCATGGGCGCGGAGGACATGGCGAAAGCATTCGCGCGCGATATCGTGCTGTTGGAGCAGACCGCGATAAATCCGGTCGTGGTGCATGGCGGCGGGCCGCAGATCGCGACCATGTTGAAGCGGCTCGGCATCCAGTCCGAATTCGCGGCCGGCCTGCGCATCACCGACGCCGCCACCATCGAGATCGTCGAGATGGTGCTGGCCGGCTCGGTCAACAAGCAGCTGGTCGGCTACATCAACGAAGCCGGCGGCAAGGCGGTCGGCTTGAGCGGCAAGGACGGCAACATGGTGAAGGCGTCGAAGACGACGCGCACCATGGTCGACCCGGATTCGAACATCGAAAAAGCCATCGATCTTGGCTTCGTCGGCGACCCCGAAAAGGTCGATCTCACGCTGTTGAACCAGTTGATCGGCTATGAGCTGATCCCGGTCTTGGCGCCACTGGCGACATCGGTTGATGGCCAGACGCTGAACATCAACGCCGACACCTTTGCCGGTGCGGTGGCGGGCGCGCTGAAGGCAAAACGATTGCTGCTGCTGACCGACGTCCCCGGCGTGCTCGACAAATCGAAAAAGCTGATCTCGGAACTATCGATCAAGGACGCGCGAAAACTGATCGCCGACGGCACCATTTCCGGCGGCATGATCCCGAAGGTGGAAACCTGTATCTACGCGCTTGAACAGGGCGTGCAGGGCGTGGTCATCATCGACGGCAAGATGCAGCACGCGGTGCTGCTCGAATTATTCACCAACCAAGGCACCGGCACGCTGATCCACAAGTGACCCGCGCGACCCACTCCAGCCCGAGGATCAAGCGCCGCGCCAGCGCCAGGCTGCGGCGATATGCCAAGCGTACTGTGCTCGCGTTCCCCGCCGCGATCGTCTCGTTCCTGGCGTCTTCGGCGCCGGCGCTCGCGGACTTAAAACTCTGCAACCGCATGAGTTATGTGGTCGAGGCCGCGATCGGCATCGACGACAAGGCGGCAACCGCAACGCGCGGCTGGTTCCGAATCAATCCGGCCGCCTGCCGCGTGGTGGCGCAGGGCACACTCACCGCCGACCGGATCTTGCTGAACGCGCGCGCGCTCGGCGTCTATGGTGCTTCCCCGATCCCGCAGAACGGCGGCGATACGCTGTGCGTCGCCTCCGATAATTTCGTGATCGCAGCCGCCCGCCAGTGCCGCACCGGGCAGACGCCGGCACCCTTCACCCAGATCACGCCGACCCAGGCCGACGACGGCAACCTGGTGGCGTATCTCGCCGAAGACTCGGAGTACGACGACGAGCAGGCAAGGCTCGCCGGCATCCAGCGGCTGCTGGTGATCGCAGGCTATGACGCTGCTCCGATCGACGGTGTCGACGGGCCGAAGACGCAGGCCGCGCTCGCGGCCTTCCTGAAAAATCGCGGGCTGACTGCCGATATCGTGCAGTCGCCGAATTTCTTCACCACCATGATCGATGCGGTTCAGTCGCCCTCCTCCACCGGGCTCACCTGGTGCAACGACACCAAGCACAAGATCATGGCGGCGGTTGCGACCGACGACGGCAAGGCCGTGATCAGCCGCGGCTGGTATCGCATCGATCCGGGCAAATGCCTGCATCCCGACGTCATCGGCGTCCCCAGGCAGATCTTCAGTTTTGCCGAAGCGGTCGACGCCGAAAACCGAACCATCAAGGTCAAGGACAAGCCGCTGAACTGGGGCGGCACCACGCAGCTTTGCACCCGCGAGAGCAAGTTCGAGACCAACGAGCAGAGCGACTGCGGCAGCCGCGGCTTTGCCACCACCGGCTTTACGGTCGTCGATATGTCGGGTGGCGGCAACACGCTCCGTCTTGCGATGCCGTGATGAAAAACACCCCCCGCGCCTTCGACCACATCGACACCTGGGTGTTCGATCTCGACAACACGCTCTATCCGCATCACGTCAACCTGTGGCAGCAGGTCGACAAGCGGATCGGCGAGTTTGTCTCGGCCTGGCTGAAGGTGTCGGCCGAAGAAGCGCGACGGATTCAGAAGGACTATTACCGCCGCTACGGCACCACGATGCGCGGCATGATGACCGAGCATGGCGTGCGCGCCGACGATTATCTCGCCTACGTGCACCAGATCGACCACTCGCCGCTGGAGCCGAACCCGGCGATGGGGGCTGCGATCGCAAAATTGCCCGGGCGCAAGCTGATCCTGACCAACGGCTCGACCGATCATGCCGGCAAGGTGTTGGAGCGGCTTGGTCTCTCCGGACATTTCGAGGCGGTGTTCGACATCATCGCCGCCGAGCTCGAGCCGAAACCCGCGCCGCAGACCTATCGGAAATTCCTGGACCTCCATCGGGTGGATCCCGTGCGATCGGCGATGTTCGAGGATCTCGCGCGCAACCTCGAAATCCCGCACCGGCTCGGCATGACCACGGTCTTGGTGGTGCCCGACGGCTCCAAGGAAGTGGTGCGCGAGGATTGGGAGCTGGAAGGCCGCGACGCCTCCCATGTCGATCATGTCACGGATGATCTGACCGGGTTTTTGCAAGGGTTGGCGAAGGGCTAGGGCACCAGACATCCCCAACCCCGGTCGTCATGCTCCGCGAAAGCGGGGCATCCAGTACGCCGCGACCTTCGAAGCACGACTGAACCGTCACGGAGTACTGGATCACCCGCTTTCGCCGGTGATGACACCGAACCCGCCTTGACTCCCCGCCGCCAAATCCCGAAAAAGCCTCCCGCCGTAGAAAAACGTCCGCGCCGCAAGGAAAACCCCGATGTCCCTCTCCGCCCTCGAAGCAACCGTCAACCAAGCGTTCGATGCGCGCGATGCCATCTCGACCGCGACCAGGGGCGAAGTGCGCGACGCCGTGGACAGCGCGCTCGAACTGCTCGACAAGGGCGAGGCGCGGGTGGCCGAGCGCGAGGCAAACGGCAAATGGAAGGTGCATCAGTGGCTGAAGAAGGCGGTGCTGCTGTCGTTCCGCCTCAACGACATGAGCGCGATACAAGGCGGCCCCGGCAAGGCGTCGTGGTGGGACAAGGTGCCCTCGAAATTCGAGGGCTGGGGCGAGAACCGCTTTCGCGACGCGGGCTTTCGCGCCGTCCCCGGCGCGATCGTGCGCCGCTCCGCCTTCATCGGCAAGAACGTCGTGTTGATGCCGTCCTTCGTCAATCTCGGCGCTTATGTCGATGAAGCGACCATGATCGACACCTGGTCGACGGTCGGCTCCTGCGCCCAGATTGGCAAGCGCGTGCACATCTCCGGCGGCGTCGGCATCGGCGGCGTGCTGGAGCCGCTGCAAGCCGAGCCGGTGATCGTCGAAGATGATTGCTTCATCGGCGCGCGCTCCGAAGTCGCCGAAGGCGTGATCGTGCGCAAGGGCGCGGTGCTCGCGATGGGCGTGTTTTTGGGGGCCTCGACAAAAATCGTCGACCGCGAGACCGGCGAGACCTTTATCGGCGAAGTCCCGGAATACGCCGTGGTGGTGCCGGGCGCGCTGCCCGGAAAACCCTTGAAGAACGGCCAGCCCGGCCCTTCCACCGCCTGCGCCGTCATCGTCAAGCGGGTCGACGAGCGCACCCGCGCCAAGACCAGCATTAACGAGCTGTTACGGGACTAGGCCCGAGGCAATATGCGCATCGATACGGCCTCGCCCGCGCAGGCGTAACGTCTGGAATTTTTCCCGACCAGCGCTAGCCCGCAGCCAGCATCGCATGTTAAGCGGGGGCCATGAATGATGCACTCTCCATTGCCCGCGATCTCGTCCGCTGCCCTTCCGTAACCCCCGCTGACGCCGGCGCGCTCGGCGTTCTCGAAAATATTCTAAAGAGCGCCGGCTTCGAGACGCACCGCGTCACCTTCGGCGAGCCCGGCACATCGGATATCGATAATCTCTACGCCCGTATCGGCACCGAAGCGCCGCACATCACCTTCGCCGGTCACACCGACGTGGTGCCGCCGGGCGACGAGAGCGCCTGGAGCCATGGCGCGTTTTCGGGCGAGGTGAAAGACGGCTTTCTCTATGGCCGCGGCGCTGTCGACATGAAAGGCGGCATCGCTTGCAGCCTTGCCGCGGTGCTGCAATATCTCGCCGACCATGGCGGCAAGCCAAAAGGCTCGATCTCGTTCCTGACCACGGGCGACGAGGAAGACATTTCCGTCAACGGTACGATCAAGCTGCTGCACTGGGTGGCGGCGCGCGGGGAAAAATTCGACCATTGCGTGCTCGGCGAGCCCTCCAACCAGGAGGTGCTGGGCGATTGCATCAAGGTCGGCCGCCGCGGCTCGCAGTCAGGCACGCTCTATGTCGACGGCCTGCAAGGCCATGTCGCCTATCCACATCGTGCGGCAAACCCGGTGCCGGATATTTCGCTGCTGATCACAGCACTCAGCGACGAGCCGCTCGACCACGGCAGCGCGCAGTTCCAGGCCTCCAATCTCGAATTTACCTCGGTCGATGTCGGCAACAGTGCCTTCAACGTGATCCCGGGACAAGCGCGCGCCAAATTCAACATCCGCTTCAACGATCATCACACCCAAGCGACGCTGCGCGCGCTGGTCGAGGCGCGGCTTGCCAAAGCGACGGGTAACCGCATCAAGGCGCGGATCGTGTGGGAGCCTTCGAACTCCAATGTGTTCGTCACCAAGCCGGGACCGTTTACCGACCTGGCGGTCGCGGCAATCGAGGAGGTCACCGGCCGCAAGCCGGAGCTCTCGACCTCCGGCGGCACCTCGGACGCGCGCTTCATCGCGAGCTATTGCCCGGTGATCGAGTTCGGCCTGGTCGGCCAGACCATGCACCAGATCGACGAGCGCGCATCCGTGTCCGACCTGGAGAAGCTGACCAGGATCTATCGCGGGATTCTGGATCGGTATTTTGGCTGAGCGGTTCTTGCTCCGCCGTCATGGCCGGGCTTGTCCCGGCCATCCACGTTCTTAGACGATCGAATCATATAGGTCAGCCAGTCCGGATTATCGGCCAGTATCAATCTTACTTTCCATTTGCGCGACCAATGCTTGATGTTGTGCTCGCGCTGGATCGCAGCCTGAATGTCGTCGTAACGTTCGAAGTAAACGAGACGTTTGACGGAGTACTTCTTCGTAAATCCTGCGATCAGGCCATTGCGATGCTCATAGATTCTTCGGACGAGATCGTTCGTGACCCCGACATACAAAATGCCGTTGGGTGCGCTTGCCAAAATATAAACCCAGCCACCTAACATATGGGAATAGTGAAGGACGTGGATGGCCGGGACAAGCCCGGCCATGACGACTGAGTAGGCGGGGCGAGGTGAGAAACAGCGGCGACTCCGACTCAATACTCCACCCGCACCAGATACAGTCCTTCCGGCGGTGCGACGGGGCCGCAGGCGGCGCGGTTGCGGGCGGCGAGCGCGGCGGCGAGATCGTCGGCGCTCCAGCGGCCTTCGCCGACCCACACCAGCGAGCCTACCATCGAGCGCACCTGGCTGTGCAGGAACGAGCGCGCCGAGGTCATGATGCGGACCGCATCGCCATCTCTTTCGACATCGAGCTGATCGAGCGTCTTCTCCGGCGACTTCGCCTGGCATTCGGTATCGCGGAAGGTGGTGAAATCGTGCTTGCCGAGCAATCGCTGCGCGGCCTCATGCATCGCGTCCGTGTCGAGACGCCGCGGCACGCGCCAGCTGCGCTTGATGTCGAGCGCGAGATTGGCGCGGGTGTTGGTGATGCGATAGAGATAATGCCGCTTGATTGCGGAAAATCGCGCCTCGAAATTATCGGGAACGATTTCGGCCGAGAGCACGCCGATCGGATGCGGTCGCAAATGCGCATTCAGCCCGTCGCGAAAGCGCCCCGGTACAAAATGCTTGGCGATGTCGCAATGCGCGACTTGCGCCAGAGCATGCACGCCGGCGTCGGTGCGGCCGGCGCCATTGACCCGAACGTCCTCGCCGCAGATCGCTTTCACGGCGGTCTCCAGCGCGCCCTGCACGGTCAGCGCATTGTCCTGGATCTGCCAGCCGGAAAACGGCGTGCCGTCATATTCGATGATGAGCTTGTAACGGGGCATCGTTTTCCAAATGTCTGTGTCATCATCCGCGAAAGCGGATGATCCAGTACTCCGTGGCGTCTCGGTCCAATCTCGAAGGCCGCGGCGTACTGGATACCCCGCCTGCGCGGGGTATGACAATCACGAGAACCTCGCGCCAGGCTTCAGCGGCGTGCCGCGCAGAAACTCCGCGGCCTTCATTGGCGCCTTACCGGCGCGCTGCAATTCGATGATGCGGATTGCGCCTTCGCTGCAAGCGATCGTCAACTGACCGTCGAGCACGTCGCCCGGCGTGCCCGCGCCTTTTGCCAGCTCGCAGCGCAAAATCTTGACCCGCGCCGCATCGCCCTCGCCGATCTCGCTCCACGCGCCCGGAAATGGCGACAGCCCGTGAATATGCCGCAGCACGGCCTGGGCCTGCATGTTCCAGTCGATCCGCGTTTCCGCCTTCTCGATCTTGGTGGCGTAGGTCACGCCGTCATCGCTTTGTTTTTTGAGTTGCAGCGCGCCCTTTTCCAGCGCGGCCATCGCGCGCACCATCAGGTCGGCGCCGAGCGGCGCCAGCGCATCATGCAGATCGCTCGCCGTCATCTTGTCGGTGATCGCAACGCGTTCGGCGATGGCGACGTCGCCGGTGTCGAGACCGGAATCCATCTTCATCACCATCACGCCGCTCTCGGCATCGCCTGCCATGATGGCGCGGTTGATCGGGGCCGCCCCGCGCCAGCGCGGCAACAGCGAGGCGTGCAGGTTGAAGCAGCCATATTTGGGGGCATCGAGGATGGCCTGCGGCAGGATCATGCCATAGGCAACGACGACGGCGGCATCGGCGTCATGCGCACGAAATTCCTCGAGCGCTTCCGGTGTCTTCAATGTCTTCGGCGTGAACACGGGGATGCCGAGCCGCTGCGCCTCCTGCTCGACCGGCGTCGGTTGCAGCTTCATGCCGCGCCCGCCGGGTTTTGCCGCACGGGTGTAGACGGCTGCGACCTCATGGCCATGGGCCACAAGCTCCAGCAGCGTCGGCACCGAAAATTCCGGCGTGCCCATGAAGATCAGACGGAGCGGCATGTAAGAGTCGTGCCTTTACGAGAGTTAGTTGCCTTTTTATCCGTCATGGCCGGGCTTGTCCCGGCCATCCACGTCCTTGGTGCCAGAGAGTAAGGCGTGGATGCCCGGTCAAGCCCGGGCATGACGGCCGAGAGTGTGCGCCCCTACTCCGCAGCCCGCTTGGCGGCCTTGGAAAACTTCTTCTGCACGCGATCGCGCTTCAGCTTCGACAGATAGTCGATGAACAAGACGCCGTTGAGATGATCGATCTCGTGCTGGATGCAGGTCGCAAACAGCCCCTCGGCGTCCTCCTCGTGCACCTTGCCGTCGAGATCGGTGAAGCGCACGCGCACCTTGGCCGGCCGCTCGACCTCCTCGTAATATTCGGGGATCGACAGGCAGCCTTCCTCGTAGACCGAGGTTTCTTCCGACGACGACAGGATTTCCGGGTTGATGAAGACCCGCGGCCGCGGCGTGCTCTCGCCGTTTTCGTCGCGCTTGGCGAGGTCCATGGTGATCAGCCGCAAGGGTTCCGCGACCTGGATCGCAGCAAGCCCGATGCCGGGCGCGGCATACATGGTCTCGAACATGTCGTCGGCGAGTTTCCGGATCTCCGGCGTCACCTTTTCGACAGGCTTTGACACCAGCCGCAACTGCTTGTCGGGGAGGATGATGATTTCTCGGATAGCCATGGCGGGCGATTTAAGCTGCTGATTCGACGGGGTCAATGCGGCCGGGAACTCGTTAACCGCTCGCTAACCATGATTTTTAAGGTCCGCTTAACCATAAATTTTTACCCCGCGTTCACTATAAATGTTCCCTCTTCGTTCGCGCAAAGCAGCGAATCGGTTACAGATGACAGCATGAACCAGATTCTCTTCGTGATCGGCAATTGGCCGGTCCACATCAATGACGCGCTGATCGGCTTCGGCGCGCTCACCCTCGTGCTCCTGCTCGTCATCGCCATCGTGATCGCGCGATCGGGGCGACGCGGCGCCGAGTTGGCGATGGCGCAAGCCGTCCGCGCCGACGAGCTGGAAGCGCGGCTCTCCGAAATGCTGCGCGCGCAGAGCGAATCGACCGGCCGCGTCGACGCCATGGGACAGGCGTTGGCCGGCCGCCAAGCCGAGCTCGCGCGCGCCGTCAACGAGCGGCTCGATTCGGTCACCCATCGCGTCGGCCAGTCGATGGAACAGACCACGCGCAACACCATGGATAGTCTGCGCGTGCTGCACGAGCGGCTCGGCATCATCGACAATGCCCACAAAAACCTCACCGATCTTACTTCGCAGGTGACGACGCTGCGCGACGTGCTCGCCAACAAGCAGTCGCGCGGCGCGTTCGGCCAGGCGCGGATGGAAGCGATCGTCCAGGACGGCATGCCGAAGGGTTCCTACGAATTCCAGTACACGCTCTCGACCGGCAAGCGGCCGGATTGCGTGGTGTTCCTGCCCGACCAGCGTCCGCTCTGCATCGACGCGAAATTTCCGCTGGAGGCGATGACCGCGCTGCACGATGCGCGCAGCGACGAGGAGCGGAAATTTGCCAGCCAGCGGCTGCGTAACGACGTGCTGAAACATGTCGGCGACATCGCCGAAAAATACCTGATCGCGGGCGAGACCCAGGACACCGCGCTGATGTTCGTGCCGTCGGAATCGGTCTACGCCGAAATCCATGATGGCTTTGACGATGTGATCCAGAAGGCCTATCGCGCCCGCGTGGTGCTGGTGTCGCCGTCGCTGTTGATGCTGGCGATCCAGGTGATGCAGCAGATCCTAAAAGACGCGCGGATGCGCGATGCCGCCGACCTGATCCGCACCGAGGTGCTCAACCTCGGCGATGATCTGGGACGTTTGCGCGACCGCGTGCTCAAATTGCAGAAGCATTTTTCCGACGCCAACGAGGATATCCGGCAGATCCTGATTTCCGCCGACAAGATCGAAAAGCGCGCCGGACGCATCGAGGAGCTGGATTTCAGCAAGGAAACGCCGGTCGAGGCGCCGCGCCTGGTCAAACCAGCCGCGCCCGAGCTGTTCCCCCTGCCGCGTAAGCTGCAGGCGGGGGAGTAGATACGGTCGCGGCACATACTACTGTCATCGCCCGGCTTGACCGGGCTCACTTCCTTCTCCCCTTGTGGGAGAAGGTGGCACGGACATCGTCCGTGCCGGATGAGGGGTCTGCATCCGCGGAGACAGACCCCTCACCCGCCCTCACTTTCGTTCGGGCACCCTCTCCCACAAGGGGAGAGGGGAAGGAAAAAATCTGCTAGCACTGTCGGATGACAACAACGCCAGAAAGCCTGCCCGCGACATCGGTTGACCGCGAGCTCGCCCCTACCCCCCGCGCCTCCTGGCGCGATAGCCTTGCCGTATACCTGCAGCCGCGCGTGCTGATCGTCCTCTTGCTCGGCTTTTCCTCCGGGCTGCCGCTGGCGTTGTCGGGCTCGACGCTCCTGGTGTGGATGCGCGAGTCCGGCGTCGATCTCGGCACCATCGGGCTGTTTGCGCTGGTCGGCACGCCCTACACGCTGAAATTTTTGTGGGCGCCGCTGGTCGATGCGCTGCATGTGCCGTTGTTCACGCGCGCCTTCGGGCGGCGCCGCGGCTGGCTGGTGTTCTCGCAATTGCTCTTGATCGCCGCGATCCTGCTGCTGGCGCTGACCGACCCGGCGCGCTCGCCGTTTTTCGTAGCGCTCGCAGCCCTTCTGGTCGCTACCATGTCGTCGACCCAGGACATCGTGGTCGACGCGTTCCGGGTCGAAAGCCTGCCCGAGAGCGAGCAGGCCGCCGGCATGGCGTCCTATGTCGCCGCCTACCGCATCGGCATGCTGGTCTCGACCGCGGGCGCGCTGTTCATCGTTTCCGGCTTCGAGGCCACCGGCCTCGTGCGCACTGCGGCGTGGATGTGGGGCTATGTGGTGATGTCCGCGCTGGTCCTGATCGGCACGATCACCGCGCTGTCGGCCACCGAGCCCGATCAATCCGCGCGGGTGGAAACCGCAACCCACGCCGAGAGCGCGTTCGCGCGCGTGCTCCATGCCGCGATCGGTGCATTCTCCGAATTCCTGACCCGCAAGGATGCGCTCACAGCGCTTGCCTTTGTGGTGCTGTTCAAATTCACCGACGCGTTTTCCGGCACCATGACCGCGCCGTTCGTGATCGATCTCGGCTTTTCCCGCAACGACTATGCCGCGATCGTCAAGGGCGTCGGGCTTGCCGCGACCCTGATCGGCGGCTTCGCCGGCGGGTTTGTGGCGCGGCGCTATTCGCTGGCCGCGAGCCTGTGGATTGGCGGTGTGTTGCAGGCGATTGCAAATCTCTCCTTCTCCTGGCTCGCCATCGTCGGCGTCAACGAATGGGCGCTGGCGCTTGCGATCACCGCGGAGAATTTCACCAGCGCCATCGGCACGGTGATCTTCGTTGCGTACTTGTCGGCGCTGTGCAGGAACCCGCTGCACACCGCGACCCAATACGCGCTGCTCACCGCGCTTGCCGCGGTGGGGCGCACGTATCTGTCGTCCGGCGCGGGCTATATCGCGAAGGCTGTGGGATGGCCGCTATTTTTTGCGATCTGCGTCGTGGTCGCGGTGCCGAGCCTGATCCTGCTGGCATGGCTGCAACGGCGCGGGCATTTTGACGCGCTGGGGCCGGTGCGGGTTTAGTTGCTCTAACCCCGTCATGCCCGGGCCTGTCCCGGGGCATGACGACTTTCTCAATTCGAATACCTCAATGCGTGGTGACGATGCTCCATTTCGTGACCACGGCCTCGCTCATTTGCCCCGCATCCTGCGCGCAGGCGACCTCGTCGACTTTCAGCGAGACGGCCTTGCCGACAAAGCCTTTCAGCTGCGCGGCTTGGGCATCGTTGCTGGTGACGATCTGAAATGTCTCCGGTCCGGTTTCCAGGCCGCAAAGGCCGTTCGGCGGCGGCAGCCGGCGCGGCTCGCTGGTGAGCTGATAGGTGGCGGCGCGTTTGCCCTTCTTGCCGCCGCGCACGCGCATGGCGTTGAGCTCTCCGGAGAGCACGTCGCCCGCATTGATCGGCTTGCCGGCCTTCGGCGCAGGCTCGGCCTGCTGCGCAAACGCCTCGGGCGCGACGAATGTCACAACCAGGATCGATGCCGCAGCCAGCCGTTTGGCGAATCGTCGTTTCGTCATTTCAGTGATTTTCCGTTGATGGTGGTTAAAACAGCGTCCGCTGCCGCATCGCAGCCGACAGCGTGCCCTCGTCGAGATAATCAAGCTCCCCGCCGACCGGCACGCCGTGGGCGAGCCGCGTTACCTTGACGTTCGCGTCCTGCAGGAGATCGGTGATGTAATGCGCGGTGGTCTGGCCATCCACCGTCGCATTCAACGCCAGGATGATTTCGGAGACTTGCGCTTCATGCGCGCGCTTGACCAGCGCATCGATGGTCAGGTCCTGCGGGCCGACGCCGTCGAGCGGCGACAGCGTCGCCCCCAGCACGTGGTAGCGCCCCTGGGTCGCGTTCGCCCGCTCCAGCGCCCAGAGGTCGGCGACGTCGGCGACCACCACGATGATCGAGGGATCGCGCCGCGGATCGGTGCAGACGGTGCAGGGATTTTGGGTGTCGATATTGCCGCAAATATTGCAGACCTGGATCTTGTCGATCGCGACCTGCAACGCGGCCGACAGCGGGGTCATCAGCGCTTCGCGCTTCTTGATCAGATGCAGCGCCGCGCGCCGCGCCGAGCGCGGACCGAGTCCCGGCAGCCGCGCCAAGAGCTGGATCAGGCGTTCGATCTCGGGACCGGCAACCGCAGCAGCCATAATATTTAGGAGCCCGGTCCGAGCATCCCGGGCGGCAAACCAAGTCCGCCGGTCAGCGCCTGCATCTTCTCGGCCATTGCGGTTTCCGCCTTGCGCCGCGCGTCATTATGCGCGGTTACCAGCAGGTCCTCGAGGATCTCGCGCTCTTCGGCCTTCATCAGCGAAGCGTCGATCTTGACCGCCTTCACTTCCATCTTCGCGGTCATACGCACGGCCACGAGGCCGCCGCCGGAAATGCCTTCGACCTCGACATGGCCGAGTTCCTCCTGCATCTCCTGCATCTTCGATTGCAGTTGCGCCGCTTGCTTCATCATGCCGAGGAAATCGGGCATCGGGCTTCCTTGAATGGCTAGAGATCGTCGTCGTCGGGATTTTCGGTCAAGTCTTCGCTGATGTCATCGGATTCCGGCGGCTCGGGGGCAAGCTTGCGTACCTCGACCACCTTGGCGCCGGGGAAACGCGCCATCACCTCTCGCACACGCGGATCGGATTCGGCGGCGCGCTCGCGCATGCTTTTCGCGGCCTCGCTCTGCGAACGCAGGGTCGGCTGTCCTGCCTCGTTGGAGACGATCACGGTCCAGCGCTTGCCGGTCCATTGTTCGAGCTTGCGGGACAGATCGTTGATCAGGGTTTTCGAGGCATGGCGCTCCAGCGCGAGCTCGAGCCGCCCGTCCTCGATGCGGACCAGGCGGACATCGGCCTCCAGCGCCCCCTTGGTCAACAGATCGCGCTTTTCGGCTGAAAGCGCGACCAGTTGCGGAAAGCTCGTGATTCTGAGCGCCGGCTGGGATTGCATCTCCGCTGCCGGCGCTATTTGTGCGCGCGCAGAAGCCTCGGCACCGGCGCGCGGTGCGGCGCTCGTCCGCGCCGGCGACTGCGTTGATGATACCGACGAAGCGGACATCGTCGGCGCCGGCGCGCTGCGTGGCGCTCCGCTTGCGGCAACTACCGGCGACGCGCCGCCATTCTGCTCGATCATCCTGATCGCTTCATCCGGTGTCGGCATGTCGGCGACATAGGCGATACGAACCAAAACCATTTCGGCCGCCGCCGCCGGGCGGGTCGCGGCTTGCGCCTCGGTGATGCCCTTGAGCAGCATCTGCCACATCCGCGACAGCACGCGCATCGAGAGTTTTGCTGCGAAGTCGCGGGCGCGCGTGCGTTCGGTTTCGCCGAACGCGACATTGTCGGCGGTGGCCGGCACGATCTTGACGCGGGTGACGAAGTTGACGAATTCGGCGAGATCGGAAAGCACCACGATCGGATCGGCGCCGGTATCGTACTGCTCGCGGAATTCCTTGAAGGCGCCGGCGATGTCGCCGCGAACAAGCTGCTCGAACAGATCGATCACGCGGGTGCGGTCGGCAAGGCCAAGCATCTGCCGCACCGCATCGGCGCGGACGTGGCCGGCCGCATGCGCAATCGCCTGGTCGAACAGCGACAGCGAATCGCGCACCGAGCCTTCGGCGGCGCGCGCGATGATGCCGAGCGCTTCCGGCTCGACCTCGACGCCTTCTTTCTTTGCGATGCTGGAAAGATGCGTCATCAGCACGTCGGCCTCGACCCGGCGCAAATCAAAACGCTGGCAGCGCGACAGCACCGTGACTGGCACTTTGCGAATTTCGGTGGTGGCGAACACAAATTTGGCGTGCTCCGGCGGCTCTTCCAGCGTCTTCAGGAAGGCATTGAACGCCGCCGTCGAGAGCATGTGGACTTCGTCGATGATGTAGACCTTGTAGCGGGCGCTGGCCGGCGCATAGCGCACGCTGTCGTTGATCTGGCGCACGTCGTCGACGCCGGTATGGGAGGCGGCGTCCATTTCCAGCACGTCCATGTGCCGGCTTTCCATAATCGCCTGGCAATGCACGCCGAGTTGCGGCATGTGGATGGTCGGTGCCTTCACCGAGCTATCAGGCAATTCATAGTTCAGGGCGCGGGCGAGGATGCGCGCGGTCGTGGTCTTGCCGACGCCGCGCACCCCGGTGAGAATCCAGGCCTGCGGAATCCGCCCGGTTTCGAACGCGTTCGAGACGGTGCGGACCACGGCGTCCTGGCCGATCAAATCGGCAAAACCGGAGGGGCGGTATTTGCGCGCCAGCACGCGATAGGGTGTGGTCGCGCCCGCCTGCGAGCCAAGGTCGAAGCCGCCCTGATCGGCGCCGTCGGGCTTGGTTTGGGGAGCGCCAGCATCACTCATCGATCGATCCGCAATTGATTGTCTCTCGGCGGGCTTTGCGGATAAGGAGCGAATTCAGGCGCAGGGCGCTGGTTCGCCGCTTCTTGCGCGATTCGCTCGGAAAAACAGGTAGGAGACTGACGAGCGACCCGATCCGGACCTCGTTAGGGCTGCTTCCTTCCGGACCTGACCCGGTTGGCGAGTGGCTCGTCCACCGCCAATCTCCCGGTCCCTATTTGGGGCCAAAAGGGCCGGAAAGCAAGCGGGGTAATTCCCTGTCATACCCCGCGACCCGGCTACGCCAAAAGGCTTCGCCGGGGTTGCGGTCCTGGGCCGCCGAAGCTTTCGCGAAGGCGGCAGGCGGGGTATCCAGTAAACTCCGAACCCTCGATACGGAGCGGTCTCGGGATACTGGATCATCGCTTTCGCGGATGATGACAGCTTGATATGAAACCGCTCCGGTGCCCGCAGAAGGCACCTTTTTGAAGCCCGAAGATCATCGGGTTTTTGGGAACCTAAATGCCCGATTCCGCCTGGACGCTGCACCCCCAACTCAAGCAAGACACCATCGACATCGGCGATCTGCCGCTGTGCAAGGTGCTGGTGATCAAGGACGCCAATTATCCGTGGCTGATGCTGGTGCCGCGGCGGCCGGAGAAGGTCGAGATCATCGACCTCGACGAGGTCGAGCAGGCGCAGCTCATGGCCGAGGTGTCCCGTGCCGCCCGCGCGCTCAAGGACATCACCAAATGCGACAAGCTCAATATCGCGGCGCTGGGCAACATGGTGCCGCAGCTTCATGTGCATGTGATCGCGCGCCGCACCGGCGATGCCGCCTGGCCACGCCCGGTCTGGGGCGTGGTGCCGCCGCTCGCCCACGACGCCGCAGAGGTTCAACATTTCATCAGCGCGCTACGCCGCAAAATCTGGTTGGGTTGAAAGAGGGAAATGTCAACACTCGAATCCTTTCCGCTGGGACAGCCCGGCTTCGTCAACAACATCCTCGATCGCGCCGCACATCTGCGCAACAATGACGAAAAACTGATGGCGATGGAGAGCGATCCCCGTTCGCGCGCCTATGTCGTGCACCGCGATTCGCTCGTGGTGAAGAAGGAGGGCGAGGCCACGCGCGCGTTGCTCACCATCGACGAGGCGCTGAAATGCGGCGCCAACCCCGGAACGATTTTCTTAGGTTTGCGTGACACCACGCCGGTGTTCGGCATGGGCATTTCGGCTAGCGCAGCCGAAGACCTGATGACCCGCAACGATGTCGCGGTCTCGGAACTGCGCGGCATGGCGATGCAGGGTGCGGTGCCGCCGGGTGAGCTCTCGGCGATCGCGATGGCGAAGTCGATGGTGAACTGGCATCAGCGCCACGGCTATTGCGCCAATTGCGGCCAGCGCACCTCGATGAAGGAAGGCGGCTGGAAGCGCGAATGCCAGAGCTGCAAGGCCGAGCATTTTCCGCGCACCGATCCGGTCGTGATCATGCTGGTCACCCATGGCGACAAATGCCTGCTCGGCCGCGCGCCGCGTTTTCTGCCCGGCATGTATTCCTGCCTCGCCGGCTTTGTCGAAGCCGCCGAGACGATCGAGGATGCGGTCCGCCGCGAGGTGTTCGAGGAAGCCGGAATCCGCTGCATCGACGTCAATTATTACATGACGCAGCCCTGGCCCTATCCGTCATCGCTGATGATCGGCTGCACCGCGCGCGCCACCAACGAGGACATCGTGGTCGACCGCACGGAACTGGAAGATGCGCGCTGGTTCGACCGCGACGAGGCGCGGCTGATGATCACCCGCAAACACCCCGACGGGCTCGCCGGCCCGCATCCTTTCGCCATTGCCCATCATCTACTCGGGCGCTGGGTGCATGACGGAGCAGCCTGAGCGCATAGCGCGGAACCGGCGCATGTCTCGTTCAATTGACTTGGGACATTGAACGACATGACGGATCCAATGAACTTTCACGAGAAGCCGCCAAAAATCCCACCGCGCATTCTCTGCATTGGTATTCCCGTACGCGATCTCACCTTCCGCACGCCAAAGGTGCCGGCGCGCGGATCGAAGGAGAACGCCACCCATTTCGAGGAGATCTGGGGCGGCAATTCGCTCAATGCCGCAATCGGCATCGTGCGGCTTGGCGGCCGCGCCTCGATTTGCGGACCGATGGGCGATGCGCGCGAGACCGCGAGCCGCTACATTTTCGACCAGCTCGCGCATGGGGGCATCGACGCCAAGCACCTCGTGCATATGCGAGGCCTGGTGACGCCGCTGTCGGCGATCATGATCGATCCGACCGGCGAACGCACCACAGTGACCTTCCGCGATCCCGAATTGTGGAAGGTTACGCTGCCGTCGGCCGACGTGCTGCTGGAGGACTGCGCCGCGGTGCTGACCGAAAGCCGCTGCGCGGAGTTCTGCACCGATCTCTGCACTGAAGCCGTCCGGCGCGGCATTCCCGTGATCGTCGATGTCGACCGCGCCATGTCGTTGCGCGAGGGCCTGCTCACGGCCTCCACGCATCTGGTGTTCTCGAGCGAGCCGTTGCAGGAGACCGCCGGCGAGAGCGACGAGGGCGAGGCGCTGAAGAAGCTCGCCAGGCTCACGCCATCCTTCCTCGCCGGCACCCGCGGGCCCCGCGGCACGATCTGGCTCGACGCAGACGGCGAGCTGAAGGAGACGCCAGCCTTCCCGGTTCACACCGTGGATACGCTGGGCGCCGGCGATATCTTCCATGGCGCCTTTGCGCTCGCCATCACCGAGGGGCAGGAGCTGAACGAGGCGCTCCGATTCGCCTCCGCCGCTGCAGCGCTGAAATGCACGCACTTCGGGGGCGCCTTTGCCGCCCCGCAACGCATTGAAGTTGAAGAGCTTTTGCGGAAGGGGCGGGCGGCCTCACCGGCCCCGATGGCGTGAAACGGGGCTTGCTATAGAAGATTTTTCTATATATGAGGTAATGCAACCCCGTATATGGAACTTTATTCTCATGACCGATGCTGCTGTTCAGCTTCACGAAACCAACCGCCGCCTCGACGCCATCGACCGCAAGATCCTGATGGTGCTGCAGGAGGACGCCTCGCTCTCGGTGGCCGAAATCGGCGACCGGGTGGGACTGTCCTCCACGCCCTGCTGGAAGCGCATCCAGCGCCTGGAAGCCGACGGCGTGATCCTGCGCCGCGTCGCTCTGGTCGACCAGAACAAGATCGGGCTTGGCATTTCCGTGTTCGTCTCGGTCGAGAGCGCCGATCATTCGGAAGCCTGGCTGAAAAAATTCGCCGAAGCCGTAAGTGCCATGCCCGAAGTGATGGAGTTCTATCGCATGGCCGGCGACGTCGATTACATGCTGCGCGTCGTGGTCGCGGACATGCAGGCCTATGACGTCTTCTACAAGAAGCTGATCGCGAGCGTGCCGCTGAAGAACGTCACATCGCGCTTTGCGATGGAGAAGATCAAGTCAATCACCGCGCTGCCTGTGCCGGCGGTAGCCTAACGCCGCTTTCGTTCATCGCTGTTGATGGTCCGCTGCGGGCAACGCGCTCGCAGCGGTAAAATTTTACGCCCACACTTTTAAAAGTAACCTGACATTTACCGCGCATTAGTTCGGCGCGCGTATCCTAGCGCGCGATGGAGCGGGACAGAACCATCTCAACATCGAAATGGCCCGCTTGGCTAAACGCCACAGCGCTGTTGATCGCAAGTTTTGTCGCGATCGCCGCGTTGTCATTGCAGGTCCGTCCAGGGACCGAAATTGTGGCCGTGGCTTTTCCGCCATGGTGGAGCACCGAGCAAACGTTTAACGCTGCCGCTTCCGCCGATGCCGCGATCATCAGAATGACGGCAGTGCCGTCGCTTCTGGTGGTACGGCCAGACCAACATGACGGACTGAACCGGCTTCGCAACGCCGGCGCCTGGCTCGCCATGGATCCGCAGGCAATCGCCGCCTGTCTTTCGAAGTAATTGATTGAGGAACCGGGAATGAACATCGAGAGCGATGACCTGTCAATTTTGCGCGACACCACCAGCAAAGTCCTGCTCGCGATGCTCTGGCTCCATGTGCCGCTCTCGGCGGTGATCGGCATGATGCGCGGCACTGATTGGCTGCTGCCCTGCCTGCTCATCGTCGCGATGGCGATCGCAGCGACCGCCTCGTGGACGCTTTCCGGCAACGGACTTTCGACCCGATTGATTTTCGCGGTCGCCATCATGGCCGACGTGTCGTTGCTGGTGTACCAGATGTCGGGGCATCCCTGGCAGCTCGACATGCACATGTACTTCTTCGCCGCGCTCGCCTGCCTTGTCGCCTATTGCGACTATCGGCCGATCCTGGCCGGCACGGTGGCCGTCGCGCTTCATCATCTCACGCTGAACTTCATCCTGCCCGCCGCGATCTATCCCGGCGGCGGTGACTTTGGCCGCGTCGTGCTGCACGCCGTGATCCTCCTGATCGAAGCCGGCGTGCTAATCGCGCTCGCCCTCAAACTTGGGCAGCTGTTTGACACCGCCGCCCGCAAGACCGCGGAAGCCGAAACGGCACAGGCCGCCGAAGCGCGCGCCAACAACGAGCGCAGCGAAGCCGAGCGGCAAGCCAAGCACGACCGCGATGCCGCAAGACGCGAGCTCGCGGCCGGCTTCGAGCGCAAGATCGGCGGCATTGTCGAGGCGGTCGCGGTGGCAGCCTCCGAGATGCAGGGTATGTCGTCCTCGATGTCGACCAGCAACGCCGAGACGGCCCGTCAGACCACGGCGGTAGCGGCAGCCTCGATGCAGGCTTCGAGCAATGTCGAGACGGTCGCAGCCGCAACCGAAGAGCTGACCGCCTCGATCAACAACATCGCCCAGCAGGTGACGCGTTCAGCCGAGATCGCCGGCAAGGCCGCCGAAGAGGCGCGCCGCACCAATACGGTGGTCGAAGGGCTTGCCGCCGGCACGCAGAAGATCGGTGAAGTGGTCACGCTGATCCAGAGCATCGCAAACCAGACCAATCTGCTGGCGCTCAACGCGACCATCGAGGCGGCACGGGCCGGCGAGCACGGCAAGGGTTTTGCCGTGGTGGCGAGCGAAGTGAAAGCGCTGGCGAACCAGACCGCGAAGGCGACCGAAGAGATTTCGGCACAGGTACAGGACATCCAGGCCGCGACCGGCGACGCCGTCCATGCGATCCAGGCGATCGGCAGCACCATTGCCGAGATCGACCGGATCTCCAGCGAGATCGCCGGCGCCGTGGATCAGCAGGGCCTGGCGACGCGCGAGATCGCCGGCAATGTGCAGCAGGCCGCCAGCGGCACGCGCGAAGTCAGCAGCAACATCCAGAACGTCACCCGCGCGTCGGACGAAGCCGGCGCCGCCGCTTCGCGCCTGCTCGACGCTGCGAATGGATTGTCGTCGCAATCCGACCGGCTGAAGGCGGAGGTCGGCGGCTTCATCAAAACGCTGGTGGCGGCGTAAGCCCTGCAAGCAAGCCGCTCGATTGACGGTCACTGTCATCACCCGCCTTGTGCGCAATTTGCGCACTGGAGCGGGTGATCCATTATTCGAGAGACAGCAGTGTTTGAGCCGATAGGCCGCGGCGTACTGGATGCCCGGCTTTCGCGGGGCATGACAGCGGAAGCTGGGAAAGGGCCCGTGCCCCTCCCCCTCAAATCTTCTGATTGTATTCACCGACCTCGGGATGGGTGCGCAGCACGCCGTCGATCAGCTCGAACATGTCGCGCATGCGCCTCTCCGAGACCGGGCTTTCCACCACGACGACAAGCTCCGGCTTGTTGGAGGACGCGCGCACCAGGCCCCAGCTTCCGTCCTCGACCGTGACGCGCACGCCGTTGACGGTGACGAGATCGCGGATCGGCTGGCCGGCAAGCTTCTCGCCCTTCTTCTGCGCTGCCTCGAAATGCTTCACCACCGCGTCGACGACGCCGTACTTCACCTCGTCGGCGCAATGCGGCGACATGGTCGGCGACGACCAGGTCTTGGGCAGCGCGTCTTTCAGATCGGCCATTGATTTGGCTCCCGCGCGGTCGAGCATGTCGCAGACCGCGATCGCCGAGACCAAACCGTCGTCATAGCCGCGGCCGAGCGGCTTGTTGAAAAAGAAGTGGCCGGACTTCTCGAAGCCGGCAAGCGCACCGAGCTCGTTGGTGCGGCGCTTCATGTAGGAATGGCCGGTCTTCCAGTAGGTGGTGTGGGCGCCCTGCTTTTGCAGCACGGGATCGGTGAGAAACAGCCCGGTCGATTTCACGTCGACCACGAATTGCGCATTCTTGTGGATCGCCGACATGTCGCGCGCCAGCATCACGCCGACCTTGTCGGCGAAGATCTCCTCGCCGGTATTGTCGACCACGCCGCAGCGATCGCCGTCACCATCGAAGCCGAGGCCGACATCGGCCTTGTGCGCGAGCACCGCGTCGCGGATCGCGTGCAGCATTTCCATGTCTTCGGGATTTGGATTGTATTTCGGGAAGGTGTGATCGAGTTCGGTGTCGAGCGGAATCACCTCGCAGCCGATCTTCTCCATCACCTGCGGCGCGAACGCGCCCGCGGTGCCGTTGCCGCAGGCGACTACCACCTTGAGCTTGCGCTTCAGCTTCGGCCGGTTGGTGAGATCGGCGATGTAGCGCGCGGGAAAATTCTCATGGAAGACGTAGGAACCGCCGGCCTTGTTCTTGAACTCGGCATTGAGCACGATCTGCTTCAGCCGCGTCATCTCGTCGGGGCCGAAGGTAAGCGGCCGGTTGGCGCCCATTTTCACGCCGGTCCAGCCATTGTCGTTGTGCGAGGCGGTGACCATGGCAACGCAGGGCACGTCGAGATCGAACTGCGCGAAATAGGCCATCGGCGTCACCGCAAGCCCGATGTCATGCACCTTGCAGCCGGCCGCCATCAGGCCTGAAATCAGCGCATATTTGATCGAGGCCGAATAGCCGCGGAAATCGTGGGCGGTCACGATTTCTTGGCGGACGCCAAGTTCCATGATCAGCGCGCCCAGCCCCATGCCGAGCGCCTGCACGCCCATCAGGTTGATTTCCTTGTTGAACAGCCAGCGCGCGTCATATTCGCGGAAACCCGTCGCCTTCACCATCGGCTCGGATTCGAAGGCATAGCTGTTGGGCTGCAGCACGGATTTCGGCTTGGGGAACATCAGGACCTCGTGACGCGGAGAAGGTGTCACGAGGCATTAGCCGTTGCGGGCAAAAAGGGGAAGACGAATGCTGGCGCGTTTAGCCGCGGCTACGCCAAGGATTTGCCAAGCTTACGATTTCAGCTACCAAGCTTGAGCGAATTACTGCTCCAGCACCATCTGGCCGTTGGCGTATTCGAAGCGCTTGAGCTTGGAAAGGAAGGACAGGCCGAGCAGGTTTTCCGACAGCGCCTCGTCGGGCAGCACCATGGCAGCGACATCGCGCACGATCAGGCCGCCGACATCGAGAATTTCGATACGGGCCGGCGCCGCCTTCACGGTGCCGTTGGCGGTGGAGACATTCGCCGTATATTGGCCGGGCGTCGGACGCAGGCCGAAGCGTGCGGCGGAAGATTCGTTCAACGCGACGACGGAGGCGCCGGTATCGACCATGAAGGTAATACGCTGACCGTCGATGCGGCCGTCGGTCTGGAAATGACCGCGCGGATCGCGGGGAATGTTGAGGCTGCGAAGGCCGGCCTGCGATGGCGTGGCGACCATCGCGGTCTGCCTGACGCTGCTGGTGGAGGCCGAGGCTGGCGTCAATTTGTCGGCCATCTGCGACATGAAGACGCCAAGACCGGCCATGATAGCAGCGGTGATCACAATGTTACGCATGACGCCACACTCACTGGGGAACTAGCTGCCGATTTCACCACGCCGCCCACGACCGGGCGACTACGGGGCCACGGCCGAGGCAGCCATTTTCGCGAAAAGGATGAGTGAAGGGTTAACGGCTCACGTCCCGCGCGGCTTCACCCGCCGCGTCGGCATGGCGCTGGCGGGGTCCTCGGGCCAGGGATGGCGGGGATAGCGGCCGCGCAGGTCGGAGCGGACGGCGGCATAGCTGCCGCGCCAGAAACCGGGCAGGTCGCGCGTGACCTGCACCGGCCGCTGCGCCGGCGACAACAGCTCGAGCACCAGCGGCACCTTGCCCTTGGCGATCGAGGGATGGGTATTGAGCCCGAACAGCTCCTGCAGCCGCACTGCGATCGTGGGCCCCTGCTCGGCCTCATAATCGATTGCGAGCATGGTGCCGGTCGGCGCCTCGAAATGGGTCGGCGCCTCGCGTTCGAGCCGTGCACGCAATTCCCAGGGCAGCAGCGTCAGCAATGCCTCCGACAGGTCGCCGACGGAAAAGTCCTTCAGGGAGGTCTTGTCATAGAGCGCCGGCACCAGCCAATCCGCGGCGCTCGCAATCAGCCCATCGTCGGACAGATCGGGCCAGCTCTCGCCCTCCGCCTTGCGCAGGAATATCACGCGGTCGCGCCATTGCTTGGCTGATTTTGACCACGGCAATTTGTCAAGCCCGGCGCCGATCAAGCCATCGGCAAAGATGCGCGCGGTCTCCGCCGAAGGCGACAGCGCCAGCGGCGCTTCCGACAGCGTGATCGCATGCAGCGTTTTCTTGCGTCGCGCACGCAAGGCAAGCGCACCGCGATCGAAGCTGATTTCGTCGGTGGCTTCGATGTGGTCGGCAAATTTCGCCTCGATCTCCTCCTGTGTGATCGGCGCCGCGAGCAGGATGCGGCCGGCCGCCGCCGTGCCGGTGAGCTCGCCGACCGCGATATAGGGCGCGCGTGCCAGCGACGATGTCCGCTCGACCGCAGCGCCGCGGCCATTGGCGAGCACAAAGCTGCCATTGCCGCGATTCTTCGCGACGCGATCGGGGAAAGCGAAGGCGAGCATCACGCCGGTCGATAGCTCCGCCTCCTCCCGCGACGACGAGGACGCCACCTGCGAGGCCCAGCGGCGGGCGAGATCGCGCGCGCTGGACGCACGCTGCGAGCGGTCGCGGCGGAATTGATCGAGGCGATGGTCGAGATCGACACTGTCGCCGCCAAGCCCGCGCTCGGTGAGAATTGCCGCGATCTCCGCGGCGCTCTCGCCCAGGCCAAAAGCATCGGAGTCCACGATCATGCGCGCCAGCCGCGGCGGCAGCGCCAGCGCGCGCAGGCGCTTGCCTTCAGCCGTGATGCGGCCATCGGCATCGAGCGCGCCCAGTTCTTCCAGCAGGCTCCTGGCCTCCTTCAGCGCCGGCGCCGGCGGCGGGTCTAGGAAGGCGAGCGTCGCGGGATCGCTGACGCCCCATTGCGCGAGATCGAGCACCAGCGAGGAAAGATCGGCCGAGAGGATTTCCGGCTGGGTATAGGCGGCGAGCGACGCCGTCTGTGGCTCGTCCCACAGGCGATAGCAGATGCCGGGCTCAGTGCGGCCGGCGCGACCGCGGCGCTGATCGACCGCTGCGCGCGAGGCGCGCACGGTCTCCAGCCGCGTCAGTCCGATGTCGGGCTCATAGCGCGGCACGCGTGCGAGGCCCGAATCGACCACGATGCGCACGCCCTCGATGGTGAGCGAGGTCTCGGCGATCGACGTCGCCAGCACCACCTTGCGGCTCCCCTTTGGCGCTGGCGCAATCGCGCGGTCCTGTACATCAGCATCGAGCGCGCCGAACAAGGGCACGATCTCGGTCGAAGCATCCTGCACACGTTCCCCAAGGAAGTTCTGGGTGCGCCGGATTTCGGCCGCACCGGGCAGGAACGCCAGCACCGAGCCGGGATCGGCGCGCAGCGCAGTCGCGATCGAATCCGCCATCTGCCGCTCCAGCGGCACATCGATCTTGCGCGAGAGATAGCGCGTCTCGACCGGAAAGGCGCGGCCCTCGCTTTCGACCACCGGCGCATCACCGAGCAGCTCAGCGACCCGCGCGCCGTCGAGCGTAGCCGACATCACCAGCAGCCGCAAATCCTCGCGCAAGCCGGTTTGCGCATCGCGCGCCAGAGCGAGGCCCAGATCGGCATCGAGCGAGCGCTCGTGAAACTCGTCGAACAGCACGGCGGCAACACCATCGAGCTCGGGGTCGTCGAGGATCTGGCGCGAGAAAATGCCTTCGGTGACGACCTCGATCCGCGTCGCACGCGATATCTTAGAGCCGAAGCGGACGCGATAGCCGACGGTCTCGCCCGCGCGTTCGCCCAGCGTCTTCGCCATCCGCTCGGCACTGGCGCGCGCCGCGATCCGCCGCGGCTCCAGCACGATGATCTTCTTTCCTTTGGCCCAGGCCGCATCGAGCAGCGCCAGCGGCACCCGCGTCGTTTTGCCGGCGCCGGGCGGCGCCACCAGCACGGCGGCGTTGTTCCGTTCGAGCGTGCGCGCGAGATCGTCGAGCACCGCGTCGATCGGAAGGGGCGTGTCGAAGCTTCGGGGCAATCAAGGCTCCTCTTCCCCTCTCCCCTTGTGGGAGAGGGTGGCTTCGCGAAGCGAAGACGGGTGAGGGGTATGTCTCCGCGGATGCAGACCCCTCATCCGGCGCCGTAGCCGATGCAAAGCATCGGCGTTCTAGCTCTAAGAACGGCGGCCGAAGGCCGCCTACGCCACCTTCTCCCACAAGGGGAGAAGGGAAGAAAGGCGCATTACGTTTTCCGCTCCAGCGGCGGACGGCCGACGCTCTCGTACGTGAAGCCGTTGGCTTCCATGTCTTCAGGCCGGTAGATGTTGCGCAAATCGATCACGACCGGCTGCGCCATCTCCTGCTTCAGCCGCTCCAGATCGAGCGTACGGTACTGCACCCACTCGGTGACCACCACCATCGCATCCGCGCCTTTGACGCAGTCATAGGGGTCGTCGACATATTCGATGTTGGGCAGTTCCTTGCGCGCCTGTTCCATGCCGACCGGATCATGCGCTCGGACCCTGGCGCCCATGTCGAGGAGGCCCGTGACCAGCGGGATCGACGGCGACTCGCGCATATCGTCGGTGTCGGGCTTGAAGGTGAGGCCGAGCACGGCCACCGTCTTGCCGCGCAGCGAGCTGCCTACGGCGTTCGACACCTTGCGCGCCATCGCGCGCTTGCGGTTGTCGTTGACGCTCAGCACCGCTTCGACAATGCGAAGCTGCACGTCATAATCCTGCGCGATCTTGACCAGGGCGCGGGTGTCTTTCGGGAAGCACGAGCCGCCGAAGCCGGGACCTGCATGCAGGAACTTGCTGCCGATGCGGTTGTCGAGCCCGATGCCGCGCGCCACCTCCTGCACATCCGCGCCGACCTTCTCCGCAAGATCGGCCATCTCGTTGATGAAGGTGATCTTGGTCGCGAGGAACGCGTTCGCCGCGTATTTGATCAGTTCCGCGGTGCGACGCTTGGTGAACATCAACGGCGCCTGGTTCAACGACAGCGGCCGGTAGACATCGCTGAGCACCTTGCGGCCGCGCTCGTCCTCGGTGCCGACCACGATGCGATCGGGGAATTTGAAATCGCGGATCGCAGCGCCCTCGCGCAGGAACTCCGGATTGGACGCGACCACGACATCAGCGGACGGATTGGTTTCGCGGATGATCCGCTCCACCTCGTCGCCGGTGCCGACGGGCACGGTCGATTTGGTCACCACCACCGTGAACCCGCTCAGCGCTGCCGCGATCTCGCGCGCGGCGGCGTAGACGTAAGAGAGGTCCGCATGACCATCGCCGCGGCGCGACGGCGTGCCGACCGCGATGAACACGGCATCGGCCTCCGCCACCGGTCCCTTGAGGTCGGTGGTGAAATCGATCCGCTTGGCCTTGACGTTCGACGCCACCAGCATGTCGAGTCCGGGCTCGAAGATCGGAATCTCGCCCCGGTGCAGGGCTTCGATCTTGCTCGAGTCCTTGTCCACGCAGGTAACCTGGTGGCCGAAATCCGCAAAGCAGGCGCCGGAGACCAGCCCCACATAGCCCGTGCCAATCATGGCAATCCGCATGGAATAACCCGTCCCTAATGGTTAATGCGACCGCCTCTTAAAACATTTGCCCGCATAGGGGGAAGGGCAAAAACGGCATATCCCTTGAATGAATAAAGGGGACAGAAACCGCTTCGCCCCATGATGACGCGTTAACGCGCCGAAGAGAGACAGGGATGACTGCAAACGGCACAAAGGCCGAGGCCCGCGTCGACTGGGTCGACTACGCCAAGGGCATCTGCATCGTCATGGTGGTGATGATGCATTCGGTGCTGGGGGTCGAACTGGCCGCCGGCGAAACCGGCTTCATGCATGCGGTCGTGATGTTCGCCAAACCGTTCCGCATGCCCGACTTCTTCCTGATTTCCGGGCTTTTCTTAGCCTTCGTGATCGATCGGGACTGGCGGCTTTATCTCGACCGCAAGGTCGTGCACTTCGCCTATTTCTACGTGCTGTGGGTGACGATCCAGTTCGGCTTCAAGGCGCCCGCCTTTGCCGCGGAACAAGGCTGGCCCCATGTCGGCGTCGAATATCTGGAATCCTTCATCGAGCCGTTCGGAACACTCTGGTTCATCTACCTGCTGCCGATTTTCTTCGTTGTCATAAAACTGACACGCAATGTGCCAGCGATTCTGGTCTGGGGTGCGGCCGCATTGCTCGAGAGCGCGCATGTCGCGACCGGCTGGACCGCGATCGACGAATTCTGCGCGCGATTCGTCTACATCTATTCCGGCTATCTCTTTGCCGATTACGTCTTCGCGCTATCGAGCCGGGCGCGGGCGTATCCGGTGATGGCGCTCGGCGGCCTCGCACTGTGGGCGTTCGTCAATGGTTCGCTTGCGGCGATCGGCGTCAGCGAAGAGCCGATCATCTCGCTGGCGCTAGGATTGAGTGGGGCCTGCGCGATCATCATCATCGGCACCTTGCTCGCGCTCATGCACTGGCTCAACTTCCTGCGCTTCTGCGGCGAGCATTCGATCGTGATCTATCTCGCCTTCTTCCTGCCGATGGCCTCGACGCGAACGCTGCTGCTCAAGACCGGGATCGTCCACGACATCGGCCTGGTCTCGGTGATCGTCACGGTGGTCGGCGTTGCCGGCTCGCTGTTGATCTGGCGTGCCGCGCTGTGGGCGCGTGCGAACTTCCTGTTCGAACGCCCCGACGCGTTCTGGATCGCGCCGAAAAAGGCCGCGCCCAAGCTGCAAGCGGCGGAATAGTCGAACGGTCAGACTTCCAGGTACAGCGCACCGCTGGTGCGGCCACTTTCGAGCTCGGCGTGCGCCTGTCCCGCTTCGCTCAAGCGATAGGCCTTGCCGGTTACCCTCAA
>Ga0210408_10000986_pt1 | contig 31366 bp, 29 predicted proteins | sample IncBWH4MmetaG_FD_155471 | JGI IMG/M metagenome (GOLD analysis project Ga0210408, IMG submission 155471) | Forest soil microbial communities from Barre Woods Harvard Forest LTER site, Petersham, Massachusetts, United States - Inc-BW-H-4-M | ecosystem: Environmental > Terrestrial > Soil >... | reverse complement strand
GGAGGCGAGCGGATCGACCGTGCGGCTCACGATCGCCTGGGCCTCGGCGACAATCCGGCATGCAGCGACGACCGGGTCATCGCCGAGATGCGGCATCGCCGCGTGCGCGCCGGTTCCGCGCAGCGAAATCGAGAAATTGTCCCGCGCCGCCATTTGCGGCCCAACGCGCGCCGCGACCGTGCCGAACGGCAGGCCCGGCCAATTGTGGAGCGCGAAAATGTTCTCGGCCGGGAAGCGGTCGAACAGGCCCTCGTCGACCATGCGCTTGCCACCGCCGTCGTTCTCCTCCGCCGGCTGGAACACGAAGTGGACGGTGCCGTCGAAGTCGCGCGTCGCCGCCAGATAGCGCGCGGTGCCGAGCAGGATGCTGGTGTGGCCGTCGTGGCCGCAGGCGTGCATCACACCGGCGCGCGTGGATGCATATGCGACGTCGTTCTTCTCCGTGATCGGCAGCGCATCCATATCGGCGCGGAACGCGATCGCGCGCTTACCGGTTCCCGCGCGCAAAGTGCCGACCACGCCGGTGCCGGCGATGCCGCGATGGACCTCGACGCCGAACTCCTTGAGCTTTGCAGCGACGAAATCCGCCGTACGATGTTCCTGGAATCCCAGGTCCGGATGGGCATGCAGGTCGTGCCGCCAGGCGATCATGTCCTGGTGCAGGTCGGCGATGTCGTTCATGGCATCCTCTATCGCCACAGCGCCACGAGCGGGCCGTCGGCGCCGTAGAGCGGATCGGTCGCAGGCAGCGGCACATGCGGGATGGTGGCGAGCGCCCGCTCGCGCGTCTCTGCTGTTGCGCGGCACAGGTCGTAGGTGCCGGCGGGCGGATAGGCGCCGATCACGAGAAGATCGCCGCTCGCCGAGAGCCGCTGGTGGCCGGTGCCGGCGGGCAGCACCGCAACGTCGCCCGCCGCGACCTCGAGTTCCTCGCCGGTCGCGCCGCCGAAGCGCACGCGGGCACGTCCGCGCGCAATGCCGAGGACTTCATGGATGCGCGAATGATAATGCGTGAAGGGATAAATTCCGTTGCGCCACATGTCGCCCCAGCCGTTGGCTGCGAAGCGCCGCTCGATCGCCGCCGCAGGATCGCGGCCACCGACATCGACGCCGCCGCGATAGACCAGGAACGGTAAGAGCGGATTGTTCGGCACCAGGCCGTCATCGGCAAAGCGGAAGGCGAGGGGCTCGATGCGTTGAAGGGTTTGCATTCGCCAGAGCCTCACGCATCCTCAATGCGCTTATGCGCGCGCATCATGTCGACGAAGCGGGCAAACAGATAATGGCTGTCGCGCGGGCCGGGCGAGGCTTCCGGATGATATTGCACCGAGAACACCGGCCGGTCCTTGAGCGCGATGCCGCAGTTCGAGCCGTCAAACAGCGAGACATGCGTCTCGCGCGCGTTTGCCGGCAGGCTCGCGCGGTCGACCGCGAAGCCGTGGTTCATCGAGGTGATCTCGACCTTTCCGGTCGTGAGGTCCTTCACCGGGTGATTGGCGCCGTGATGGCCCTGATGCATTTTCATCGTGGTGGCGCCGACCGCGATGCCGAGCATTTGGTGCCCGAGACAGATGCCGAAGGTGGGAATGCCGGTGTCTATGAGCGTGCGGATCACCGGTACGGCATATTGCCCGGTTGCCGCCGGATCGCCGGGGCCGTTGGAGAGAAAGACGCCGTCAGGCGCGAGCGCGAGAATGTCCTCGGCCGAGGTCTGCGCCGGCACCACTGTGACCTTGCAGCCCTTGCCGGCCAGTTGGCGCAGGATGTTGCGTTTGATGCCGTAGTCGATGGCGACCACGTGATACGTCGGGTGCTCCTGGCGGCCGTAGCCCTTCTCCCACTCCCACGGCGTCTCGTCCCAGGTGAAGCGCTGGCCGCTCGTCACCATAGGGACGAGGTCCATGCCCACCAGACCCGGCCACGCGCGCGCCTCCGCCTTGAGCGCCGCCAGGTCGAATTTTCCGTCCGGCGCGTGGGCGATCACCGCATTGGGCATACCCTTCTCGCGGATCAAGCTCGTGAGCGCGCGCGTGTCGAGGCCAGATAGCCCGATGATGCCGCGGCTCTTGAGCCACGCATCGAGGTGGCGCGTGGCGCGATAGTTCGAGGGTGCCGTGATGGTCGTGCGCAGGATCGCTCCGCGCGCGCCCGGCGTTGCCGCCAGGTTGACGGTCTCGATGTCCTCTTCGTTGGTGCCGACGTTGCCGATGTGCGGAAACGTGAAGGTGATGATCTGGCCCGCGTAGGACGGATCGGTGAGGATTTCCTCATAGCCGGTCATGGCGGTGTTGAAGCACACTTCGCCGACCGCATGTCCGGTCGCGCCGAGGCCGTGGCCTTCGAGCACCGTGCCGTCGGCGAGCACCAGCACGGCCGTGGGCGCGGGTTCCGCCCAGCCGCTCGCGGCTTGTTTGTCGTTCATGAGGTGCCTACATAGCCGCCGCGCCGGAAGGCGTCAAAGCGCCGAAAAGGCGCGGATTGGCGAGGTCGATATGCTCCGCGACGACATCAATTCGGCCCTCAAGGACGCGATGAAAAGCGGCGACAAGCGCCGGGTGTCGACGTTGCGGCTCGTCAATTCGGCGCTCAAGAACGCCGATATCGAAGCGCGGGGCCAGGGCAAGGCGGCGCTCAGCGACGACGATCTTCTCGGGCTGTTGCAGAAGATGATCAAGCAGCGCCAGGAATCGATCGAACTTTATGAGAAAGGCGGCCGCGCCGACCTCGCCGGCCAGGAGCGCGAGGAGATCGCGATCATCACCGCTTACCTGCCGCAGCAGATGTCCGAAGACGACGCGAAGGCCGCGATCGCCGCCGTAATCGGGGAGACCGGCGCGCAAGGCATGAAGGACATGGGCAAGGTCATGGGCGCGCTCAAGCAGCGCTACGCCGGCCGGATGGATTTCGGCAAGGCGAGCCCGATCGTGAAGGAATTGCTGAGCGGGTGAATCCCTGAGCGGCGTAAACCCTTGATTCACAACATCAAGGTATTATAATACAGTGTGGATAGTAGGGATAACGAAATTCTGTTAACTATTAGTTCGACCCGGTAAGTCATTGAGATGGCTGTGCCTTGACGAATCACTAAGAACGAAATAGGAACAAAAGTTCGGCTTGCCGCGCTACAAGGGCAGGTTGGCTCTCTTTAGTCGGAAATAGATGCCCATGCGCTTCCCGCCGAGCTTCCTCGACGAGTTGCGCGCCCGGCTTCCCGTCTCCGAAGTTGTTGGGCGCCGGGTCAAACTGCGGCGGCAAGGTCGCGAATTTAAAGGCCTGTCCCCTTTCAACCAGGAAAAGACGCCGTCGTTCACGGTGAACGACCAGAAGGGCTTTTTCCACGATTTCTCGTCGGGCAAGCACGGCGACATCTTCGGCTTCGTGATGGAGACCGAGGGCCTCTCTTTCCCAGAGGCCGTCGAGCGTCTTGCCGGCATGGCCGGGCTGCCCATCCCAGCGGTTTCAAAGGAAGCAGAAGCTCGAGAGGCTCGGCGAAAGACGCTTCACGAGGTCGTTGAACTTGCCGCCAAGTTCTTTGAGACGACCTTAGCGTCGCGCGCTGGTGCCAAGGCCCGTGGTTATCTCGCGAGCCGGGGGGTGCAGGCGATGACTCAGTTTGAGTTTCGGCTGGGTTACGCTCTTCCTGACCGATATGCTCTGAAAGAACATCTAGGCGCCCAGGGAATTCCAGTTCCAGATATGATCGAAGCCGGGCTTCTCGTAGCCGGTGATGATATTCCCATACCTTACGACCGTTTCAGAGATCGCGTGATTATTCCCATTCACGATCAGCGCGGTCGGGTAATAGGGTTCGGAGGGAGGGCACTTAGTGCGGATGCCCAACCCAAGTACCTTAACTCTCCTGAAACGGCGCTTTTTCACACAAGGGTGACGGTCTTTAATTTCCACCGCGCCCGCCAGCCAGCCCATGATGATGGATCGGTCGTTGTGGTCGAAGGCTATATGGACGCGATTGCAATTTATCAGGCCGGACTTAAGAGCGTTGTCGCTACTATGGGAACGGCCTTCACTGAAGAGCAAATTATCACTCTCTGGAGGCTGTCGAACGAACCAATTGTTTGTTTCGATGCAGATAAAGCGGGTATATCGGCGGCATACCGATCAATTGATCGTATTTTGCCGATGCTACAAGTTGAAAAGACCTTTCGATTTGCCTTTATCCAGGGTGAGAAGGACCCCGACGACCTTATTCGTGAAAAAGGGTTGGATGCCTTTAAGGCCGTCCTAGGCGGCTCCTTGCCTCTTTGGGACGTCCTGTGGGAGAGGGAACTCGCAAACGTACGTAAGCTGGATACGCCGGGGGACCAAGTAGCGCTCGAGCAAAAACTCTACGCCATTGTTCGAGCCATTAAGGATCCGATGGTTCATTCTTCATTCAAGAACATTTGCCGGCTGCAGTTGGCAAGTCTTTTTTGGCAGGCAGATCGGAACCGCCGGGGACTCAAGGCAAAAAAGCCACCAAGCAAGGAGCTTGCAGAGATCGGAAAGGAAGGGCGTCACCACGGTCTTCAGAAGATTATACTTGGCCTCCTGGTTCACTTTCCTGAATTTGTCCATTATAAGTCAGATCAAATTGCCAAAGTACAATTCGTACCAAGGCTGGAGGAATTTAGGGTCGCGTTGTATGATCTTTTGATAATGTACGAACACATGTCGGTTCAACTAATTTATGACAAGTTGAAGCCCGATTTTTATGACGTTCTAGAAGAGATACATGGTGACCACACCAAAGACAAGGTTCGCGGACACCGACTTATGCAATTATTTCCGATTTTGCGCGCCGATCCTCCGCAAGATTTCATCTCGCGATGCATCGATCATTTTGTTCATATTCTGACTGTTGACGTGATGGTCGACGAGATCGATCGAGTAGTCGCATCAGTGGACGAAAATCCGGCTGAATGGGCTAAGGACAGCGAAGCGTTGATGCAACTAATTCGAGACTATCAGGCGCAACGGGAGTTGAGGGATAATACAGACTTGGCTCTCGCCGAAGAGGCTAAGGAACTCCAGAGGGTCGCGCTGGGGCCGGCGATTTACACGCCAGTGGCCGCGTAGCAGCGGGCATTGTCTCGTCAAGTGTACTCGGCTTGAACAATCGGATTCGTCCGTTAGATAGCCTAGTTACCCGAATCGAATGACGGAACTCGGGTGTCGCAAGGCGGTAGCTCGATCCTTTTGGCAGGCCAGGGACGTGAAGGCGCCTGTCCGCGATCGACGGTATCGAGGCCTTGGTGGAAGGTTTCGGTGCGTCCTCAGGCCGGGCCGCGCGGACGTTGTGACCGCAAGATTTGCGGAACACCCCTGGTCCCCCGGCATCCGATTCGCTAAGGGACCGGTCCGGACGGTGTTTCCATGGTTAATCGGGACTTAACCGGGCCCCATCGACACTACGCACCACGATTCGGGGTGGCGTCTGCGCCCGGCGCCGCCCTTTTTGGCTGTTGGCACGCGTGATAAGGCGCCGCTCGCGAGGGCGGCCGCACCACAGGTGGAATGCCCCATAGGGTAGAGAGGGCAGAACCGCAGCGATGAGGACGCACATGGCATCGACTAAGACCAAGAGCCGCCCACCGGAGAAGACCCGTCCGGCCGCCAAGGCCAGCCCGACCAAGGGCAAGGACGAGTCTCCGGAGAAGGAGACCTCGGAGACTACGCAAGACAGTCCGCTGCTCGATATGTCGGACGCCGCCGTCCGCAAGATGATCAAGCTTGCCAAGAAGCGCGGCTACGTCACCTACGAAAACCTCAACGCGGTCCTGCCCTCGGAGGAAGTCACCTCCGAGCAGATCGAGGACATCCTTTCGATGCTCAACGAGATGGGCATCAACGTGGTCGAGCAGGAAGAAGCGGAGACCGAAGAGGCTCCCGCCGAGGGGCAGCCCGAAGAGCCGGAAGAAGACGAGCCGGAGGGCGAACTCGTCGAAGTCGCGCGCACCACGCCCGCCAAGACCGAGAAAGCGGAGCCGGCCGAGCGCACCGACGACCCGGTTCGCATGTATCTGCGCGAAATGGGCTCGGTCGAATTGCTCTCGCGCGAGGGCGAAATCGCAATCGCCAAGCGCATCGAGGCCGGCCGTGAGGCGATGATCGCCGGGCTGTGCGAGAGCCCGCTCACGTTCCAGGCCATCATCATCTGGCGCGACGAGCTCAACGAAGGAAAGGTGTTCCTGCGCGACATCATCGACCTCGAGGCGACCTACGCCGGCCCGGATGCCAAGGCGATGCCGGGCGTCGCGGCCGTCAACCCGGGTATCGTGGGTGCGGTTGCGCCTGATGCCGCGGCTATGGCGGCGGGCGCTTCGCCAGGCGGCAGTCCCGTACCGGGCGATCCGCCGATGGCGGTGGCGTCGCCGGTCGCGGCGCCGCCCGCCGCACCGCTAGGCCCGACCCCGTTCCAGCCCGCACCGGGCGCCAACGGGCATGGCCCCAATGGGCATGGGGCCAACGGCGATGCGTCCGACTCGGGCGAGGAAGCGGCGATCTCCGATTCCGATCTCGACGACGACGATCTGGAAAATTCGCTCTCGCTTGCCGCGATCGAGGCGGAACTCAAGCCCAAGGTGCTCGAGACCTTCGACAAGGTCGCCGACACCTACAAGCGTCTGCGCCGGCTGCAGGACCAGGACATCGCCAATCGCCTGCGCAGCCAATCCTCGCCGCTCTCGCCCGCGCAGGAGCGCAAATACAAGAAGCTCACCGACGAGCTGATCGCCGAGGTGAAGTCGCTGCGCCTCAACCAGGCGCGTATCGACGCGCTGGTCGAGCAGCTTTACGACATCAACAAGCGCCTGGTGAGCTACGAGGGCCGCCTGATGCGGCTCGCTGAAAGCCACGGCGTCGTGCGCGACGATTTCCTCAAGAACTACCAGGGCGCCGAGCTCGATCCGCGCTGGCTCAACCGCGCGTCGAAACTCTCGGCCAAGGGCTGGAAGAGCCTGGTCGCCAAGGACAAGGACCGCATCAAGGAGATCCGCGGCGACATCCATGCGCTCGCCAGCGAAACCGGGCTGGAGATCCAGGAGTTCCGCAAGATCGTCCAAATGGTGCAGAAGGGCGAACGCGAGGCGCGTCAGGCCAAAAAGGAAATGGTCGAGGCCAATCTGCGGCTCGTCATCTCGATCGCCAAGAAATACACCAACCGCGGCCTGCAGTTCCTCGATCTGATTCAGGAAGGCAACATCGGCCTGATGAAGGCGGTCGACAAGTTCGAGTACCGGCGCGGCTATAAATTCTCGACCTACGCCACGTGGTGGATCCGCCAGGCCATCACCCGCTCGATCGCGGACCAGGCGCGCACCATCCGCATCCCGGTGCACATGATCGAGACGATCAACAAGATCGTGCGCACCTCACGCCAGATGCTGCACGAGATCGGCCGCGAGCCGACCCCGGAGGAACTCGCCGAGAAGCTCGGCATGCCGCTCGAGAAAGTGCGCAAGGTCCTCAAGATCGCCAAGGAGCCGATTTCGCTCGAGACGCCGATCGGCGACGAGGAGGATTCCCACCTCGGCGACTTCATCGAGGACAAGAATGCGATCCTGCCGATCGACGCGGCGATCCAGTCGAACCTGCGCGAGACCACGACCCGCGTGCTCGCCTCGCTCACGCCGCGCGAGGAACGCGTGCTGCGCATGCGCTTCGGCATCGGCATGAACACCGACCATACGCTCGAAGAGGTCGGCCAGCAGTTCTCGGTCACCCGCGAGCGCATCCGCCAGATCGAGGCGAAGGCCCTGCGCAAGCTCAAGCACCCGAGCCGGAGCCGGAAGCTGCGGAGCTTTTTGGATAATTGAGACTGGGCAGGTTTGTCATATGAGCGGTAAGACAGAATCAATTGAAGTCGATGAAGCGACAGCTGACGCCTTGAGAGTTCGAGCTGCTGAACGTGGTGTGAGCGTGGCCCAGTTCCTCGCCGACATTGCGATCGAGAGTGGTTTGGTAACAGTGGATCCGGAGGACATTGCTGAGTTGGATCGGAGATGGGCGGCAATAGAGGGCGGCGAAGCCACTGTTCCTCATGAAGAGGTCGTGAAGTGGCTGGAAACGTGGGGCACCCCGGCATTCAGGCCGTGGCGTGAGCGATGAAGATCGAATGGTCGGCTGCGGCGCTCGCCGACCTCGATCGCTTTTCAGACTTCCTTCGAGAGCGCCACCCGGCACTATCAGCAGTCGTTGCCCGCGAAATTATGGCGAAGGCCGTATTGCTCTCTGAGCATCCGTTCCTTGGTCGAGCGCTTGCCGGGCGAGAAGAGTATCGGCAGGCTGTATTGCGGGTGCTCAACGCCGCCTATGTCTTTCAATACCGCGTTAGGCAGGAGCGTGTTGTCATCCTTCGCGTGTTCCACGGTCGCGAGAAGCGTAACTAGGATCGGGAACAGCTCAATCGTTAGAACAAATACTAGCAATCGGCGCGCCGACTGAGTCCTCCTGCTCCAATGCCGGAAACACGTGGCGGCCGTCCGTGGCGAGAGGGAGCGGCTTGGTCCAGCGCACGGCGGTGAGCGGAAGCTTGCCGTAGAGGTGCGGGAACAGCGCGTCGCCGCGGGAGGGTTCCCATTTAAGGGCCGGGCCGAGGGCGTCGGCGGCGACTGCGACGAGAACGAGGTCGCGCCGTCCGGCGAAATGTTTCGTGGCTGTTTCCGCGACCTGATCTGCAGAGGAAAAATGAATGTAGCCGTCGGCGAGGTCGACGGGCGCGCCGACGAACTCACCTGCCACCTCAGCCGCGCGCCATGCGGCGGCGTCGCAGATTTTGTAAATTGTTTTCGCGCCAGGAGGCAGTGTCATCGTTCCTCATTCAGTCCGTCATTGCGAGGAGCGCCGCAGGCGCGACGAAGCAATCCAAGGGGCCGCACGTGTCGCCCCGGATTGCTTCGCTCCGCTCGCAATGACGTCTGTCACACCACCACTGTCAGCCGTCGCACCGCGCGGGTGATGCCGGTGTAAAGCCAGCGCTCGCGCGTGTCCGGGAAGGCGAAGGATTCGTCGAACAGCACGACATCGTCCCATTGCGAGCCCTGCGCTTTGTGGACGGTGAGCACGTAGCCGTAGTCGAACTCGTCGTAACGCTTGCGGATCATCCATTCCATCTGCTCGATGCCGCCGGTGAAACACTCCGGTCGCACCGATGTCCGCACCGGGCGGATGGCCGCTTCATCCTCCGGCAGCAGGCGCAACGACAGCACCCCGCTCTTGCGCACGCCGCGCTTTTTCACCACCCACAGGCCGCCGTTGAACAGGCCCTTGCGCCGGTTGTTGCGCAGGCACACGAGCTTGTCGTCGGCGACCGGCAGCGGGTCCTCGAGGCCGCGCCGCTCGCGCAGGCGCGTGTTGTAGGCGCGCCGCGTCGCGTTGCGACCGACCAATATCTGATTGGTTTCGAGCGCGCGGGCCGGGTCGAAGTCGCCGCGGCGCACGACTTCGGTGAGCTCATGTCTGACGGGGGTAAGCCGGCGGCCGGCGCGCACCTCCATGGACAGCTGGACGATCGGATCGCCCAAGGCCTGCCGGTGCACCTCGGTCAGCATGGCGTCGGGCTCTTGATCGGTGAAGAAGCCGCCGCCCTGGATCGGCGGCAGCTGCGCCGGATCGCCCAGCACCAGCACCGGCGCGCCGAACGACAGCAGGTCGCGCCCCAACTCGGCGTCGACCATCGAGCATTCGTCGATGACGATGAGGCGCGCCTTCGCGGCGGGCGAGTCGTGCCACAGGTCGAAGCTCGGCGTCTCCTCCTCGCTCTCGCGTGCGCGGTAGATCAGCGAGTGGATGGTGGAGGCGCCGATGCAGCCCTTCTGTCGCATCACCGACGCCGCCTTGCCGGTGAAGGCCGCAAACAGCACCTTGCCGTCGACGCCCGCGGCGATGTGTTTGGCGAGCGTGGTCTTGCCGGTGCCGGCATAGCCGAACAGGCGGAACACTGGCGGCGTGTTATTGCGTCCCGGCTTGGCTTTGAGCCACGCCGCGACCGCCTTGAGCGCGGCGTCCTGATGGGGCGAGAAGACCGGCATGGCGTGGTGGCGCCGCGAGGCTCACACTTCGACGTATTTCGCGATCGTCGTCGGCGCTGGAACCGACAGTCCGTCTGATTTCAGGCCTTCGGTGTGGAACCGGATCGCCTTGCGAATCTCATTTTCAGTAGCCTGGACCGTAGGTCCGGTCGCAACACACCCCGGCAGATCCGGCACATAGCCCGAATAATTGTCGTTGGCCTTCTCGATGACGACGGCGTAACGCATCACTCTTTCTCGGATATGCGCGCCGCTTATCGCCCGCCGGCCGCCGCCACGCGCGCGATGGTCTGCGCCGGGATGCCCTTCTGGCCGTAGCGCTCGCGGAACGGCTCGGTGTCGATTTCTTCGAGCTCGATCTCGCCCTTGAGCACCTTCGCCTTCCATGCCTCGTGCGCCGGAATGTTGGCGTGGAACTCAGGCATCACCTCCTTGGCGAACAGCTCCAGGCTCTCGCAAATGTGCTCGTGGGTGTTCTGGCCGGCCTGATTGAGGAAGATCACCTGGTCGATGTTCGATGTCTCGAACTTGCGCAGCTTGGCGCGCAGGGTTTCCGGCGAACCGACGAGACCGCCACGCAAGGCCTGGTCGGCGGCCTCCGGGTTGGCGCGCTTCCACGCCTGGTATTCGTTCCACATGTTGACGGCGCCGGGCGCCGGCCGCTCGCGCGAGGTAGAGGCCCCGTAGTAGCGCAGCGCGAATTGGAAGAACGTCGCCCCATCGGCGCGGCGGCGCGCTTCCTCGTCGGTCTTCGCGCACATGAACATGCTCACCAGCGCGATGTTCGGATTGAGCTGATAGTCGGCGAGCTTGCTGAGGCGTTTTGTAATGTTGTTGTAATAAGAATGAACCCAGGCGTGGGCGGCGTCGGCGCTGACGAACTGGAAGCCGAGCGCGCCGACGCCAAACCGGCCGGCGCGGCCGATGGTGTCGAGCTGCGAGCACGCCATCCACAGCGGCGGATGCGGCTTCTGCAACGGTTTCGGCACCACGTTGCGCAGCGGGAAATGGAAATAACGGCCGTCGTATTCGCAGCCGCCGTCCTTGAACATTTGCAGCACCGCCGGGACCGCGTCCTCCCACACGTCGCGCTTGTCGCCCATGGTGCGGCCGAACGGCTCGAGCTCGGTGATGCTGGCGCTCTCGCCCATGCCGAACTCGACCCGGCCGTTGCTCAACAGGTCGAGCGCCGCGACGCGCTCGGCGACGCGCGCCGGGTGGCTGGTGGTGAGCTGGATGATGCCGTGGCCCAGACGAATGCGCTTGGTGCGCTGGCTCGCCGCGCCGAGGAACACCTCGGGGGCGGGCGAATGGGAATATTCCTCGAGGAAATGATGCTCGACCACCCAGGCGTAGTCGTAGCGGTGGTGGTCGGCGAGTTCGAGCTGGGAAAGCGCGTTCTGATAGAGCTTGAGTTCGCTGTCCGCCTGCCACGGCCGCGGCAGTTGCAGCTCGTAGAAAATGCCGAATTTCATATCGCCCGTGCTCCGTGACTCGTTAGCCGGCCAGCATAGGGCCACGCCAGCCCGATTCCAATTGCCTACAAGCCGCGAAACTTGGCCGGCCGCTTGGCGTGGAACGCCTCGACGCCCTCGCGGAAATCCTCCGACGTGCGCAGGCGACTATAGCAGTGGCCTTCCAGCTCGATGGCGATCGAGAGGGAGGAATCCTCGGTATCGTTAAGGAGCTTCTTGGCGGTGCGCTGGGCGAGCGGCGCAAAGCTGCGCAATTCGTCCACGAGCGCCGCCGTCGTGGTCTCGAGTTGATCGTCGGGAACGCATTCGGTGGCGATGCCCCAGTCGTAGGCCTGCCGGCCGGGAATGCGCTTCGAGCGCATGACGATGTCCTTGGTGCGGGTGATCCCGACGATCTTTTGCAGGCGCGCCGAGCCGCCGGAGCCCGGGATCTGTCCGAGCCGCTGCTCGGGCAGGGCATAGAGACAGGTCTCCGAGGCGAGGCGGAAGTCGCACGCGAGCGACAGCTCGAAGCCGACGCCGAAGCAGTAGCCGCGATTGGCGGCGATCACCGGCTTTGCGCAACGGGCGGGCGCGGCGACGTTCCAGGCGAGCTTCGAGACGTGCTCGGGCGACGCCTCGATGAACCCCTTGATGTTGCCGCCGCTCGAGAAGTGCTCGCCTACCGCGCGGAGCACGATGATGCGCACGCGAGCGTCCTCGTCGAGCGCCTCGAACACGAGGCGCAGCTGGTCGCGCTGCGGCATGGAGATGACGTTGAGCGGCGGCCGATCGAGCACCACGTCGGCGCGCTCGTGTTCCGGGTCGATCTCGACGCGGAACCCATCGAGCGCGGCCAGGCGCGGATCGGAGAAGGCGAGAGGCTGCGTCATGCGGCGGTTCCTTGCTCGGGTGCGCCCGTCGACTCCGGCTCGTACTCACCGGCCACGAGCTTGCGGCGCAGCAGCTTGCCGACCGGCGATTTCGGAATCGTCTCGACGAACACGTAGCGGCGCGGACGCTTGAAATCGGCCAACCCCGAGCCGCGGCAGAAACGGTCCAACTCCTCCGGCTCGACCGCGGCGCTGCGCTTGACGAAGGCGGCGACGATTTTGCCCCAGCGTTCGTCGGCGAGGCCGACCACGGCGACTTCGGAGACGGCGGGATGCAGCGAGAGGCGGCTCTCGATCTCGACCGGGGAGACGTTCTCGCCGCCGGTGATGATCATGTCGTCGACGCGGCCGGTGACGAAGAGGTCGCCGTCGGCATCGACGTAGCCGGTGTCGCCGGTGAAGTACCAGCCGGCGCGCATGGCGGCGGCGTCCGCCTCGGGGCGGCGCCAATAGCCGTCGAAGGATTCGTCGCCCGCAAGCAGCGCAATCACCTCGCCCTCTTCGCCGACCTGCGCCACCTCGTCCGCCGTTGCCGCCCCGAGCTTCACCACGCGCACCATTTGATTGATGCCGGCGCGGCCGGCGGAACCCGGCTGGCGTGGCGCGTTCTGGTTGATAGTGAAGGTGTAGATTTCCGATGAGCCGTAGTGATTAACGAAGAGGGCCGGTTTGAACGCGGCGTCGAGCGCTTTGAGCAAGCCGTCGGTCATGGGCGCTCCGGCAAAGCCGAGCTTGCGCACCGAGCTCACGTCGCTCGCAGCAAAACGTGGGTGATGAAGCAGGTCGTGATAGAGCGTCGGCACCAGATAGAGGTTGGTGATGCGCTCGCGGTCGATCAGCTCGAGCGCGCGCTCCGGTGAGAAGCGCGGCAGGCAAACGAAACAGCCGCCGACGAGCGACATGGCGATGAGCGAGCGCACTCCCATGGTGTGATAGAGCGGCATGATGCCGAGCGTGCGCTCGCCGTTCGCGTAGAGGTTCTGCGCCACGTGGGCGACCGCGGCGGCGCGTTCGGCGCGATGCCGGCGCGGCACGCCCTTGGGCCGCGCCGTGGTGCCGGAGGTATAAAGCATCACCGACCACGCCTCCGGCCCGACTCGCGCGGTCGCCGGCTCGGCGTCGGCGGCGATCAGATTGTCGAACGCGATGTCCGGCGTATCGGCGATGCCGACCGCGATGCGCGGGCGTCCGTGCGCCTCTTTCGATCCTGCCACGGCCTGCGCCGACGCAGGCTCGTAGACCAGCGCCTTGGCTTCCGCGTCGGCCAGCAAATAGTCGAGTTCGTCGGCGCTGGCGCGCCAGTTGACCGGCGTGACGATGATGCCGGCGAACTGGCAGGCCCAATGGATGGTCGCCGCTTCCCAGCGGTTCTGCAGCACAGTCACCAGGTGATCGCCCGGCTCGAGCTCCAACTCGTCGAAGCCTTCGACCAGCGCGGAAATTTGCCGGAACCACGCCGCGTAGGTCAGCCGCACGCCGCCGTCGACGATGGCGAGGGCCTGCGGGTCGCGCGCCACGCTGGCGAGGAAACTCGTGCCGAGGTCAAGCATGCCGCGTTTCTTTTTCCTTCGCTTCTCGCAACTGCGCCGCCGCATCGATGGCGGCCGCCACGATCGGCACGTAGCCGGTGCAGCGGCACAGATGCCCGGTCAGGAAAATTCTGATGTCCTCCTCCTGCGGGTCCGGATTGTCGCGCAGATAATAATCGAGCGACATCAGGATGCCGGGCGTGCAGAAGCCGCATTGCAGTGCATGGTGACGGCGGAACGCCTGCTGCAGCACCGATAAGCGTCCCGGCTCCGGCGCGAGGCCTTCGACCGTGCGCAGCGTGGCGCCGTCCGCCTGCACGGCGAGCATGAGGCAGGCACGCGCCGGCACGCCGTCGACCTCGATGGTGCACGCGCCGCACACGCCGTGTTCGCAGCCGACATGGGTGCCGGTCATGCCGAGCACATGGCGGAGGAAATCCGTGAGCAACAGGCGCGGCTCGGCCTGTCCCTCGACCGGCCGGCCGTTGAGCACGAAGGCGACGCGGTGGCGCGCATCGGCGCTCAGGCGCGGCATCGGCTTGCCTCCACGATGCTCGCGCGGCCGAGCCGGCGCACGAGGTGACGCCGGTAGTCGGCGCTGGCGTGCAGGTCGTCGCGTGCATCAAGTTCGCCGGCGATGCGGTCGAGCGCCTCGTCCAGGGGAGTGCCGCCGAGCGGCAGGCCATCGAACGCGACAGGCCGGTCGGCGACACCGCCGACGGCGAGCCGTGCCTTTCGCTCGTTGGCGATCGCCGCACACGCGACGATGGCGAAGTCGCCGTGCCGGCGCGCAAACTCGCGGAAGGCGTAACCGTGGCCGGGGCGCCGCCGCGGCACGATCGCGGCCTCAACGAGTTCGTGCTCCTCACGCGCGGTCGACATCAGGCCGGTAAAAAACTCGCCGGCCGAGACGCGTCGTTGCCCGCGCGCGCTCGAGAGCAGGATTTCGCCTTCGAGCGCCAGCAGAATCAGCGGGATTTCCGCGCTCGGGTCGGCGTGGGCGATCGAGCCGCATACGGTGCCGCGGCTGCGCGTCTGCGCATGGCCGATGAAGGGGAGTGCGGCCGCGAGCAACGGCTGCGCGGCGGAAAGTTCTGGCCAGGCGGCGAGTTTTGCCTGGCGCACCGCCGCGCCGATGCGGATGGCATCGCTCTCGTGGGAGATAACATCGAGGCCGGGAATGCGCATGATGTCGAGCACGATTTTCGGCCGGGCGAGGCGGGTCGAGAGCAGCGGCAGCAGCGACTGCCCGCCGGCAAGCACGCTCGCCTCGCCGCCTTCGGCCGCGAGCACGTCGTGCGCCTCGGCGAGGCTTTCCGCCCGCACGTAATCGAAGCGCGCCGGCTTCATCGCGCCGCGCCCTCGGGAGAATCGATGAGCGCCGAAATCTTCGTGGGCGTGAGCGGCAGGTCGAGCGCGGCTACGCCGAGCGCGTCGGCGACCGCATTGGCGATGCACACGGGCGTCGACATGCAGTTCCCTTCGCCGACGCCCTTGGCGCCGAGCGGTGTGAACGGGGAGGGGGATTCCGTGTGGAGGATGAGCGGCGCCGGGACTTCGGTCGCGGTGGGCAACAAATAATCCGCAAAGGTCCCGGCGAGGAACGCGCCATCGGGTGCATAGGCATATTCCTCATAAAGCGCGGCGCCGATTGCGTGCGCGAGCCCGCCGGTGATCTGCCCGGCCACCATGCCGGGATGCAACACGCGGCCGCAGTCGTGCATCGTCACGTACTTGTCGATGCGCACGGCGCCGGTGTCGCGGTCGATCTCGACGCCGCAGAAATCGAAGATGAACGCGTGGCAGAGTTGCGGGTTGATTTCGTCCGCCTCGTTCGGCGCGGCGAGTTGCGGCGGCGTCCAGAACACGGTCTCGCGCAGCACGTGATCGCCGTCCGGTGTCTCGCCGGGCGACCAGTGATCGTGCCCGGCGAGCCGCGCAAACGGCATGGCGTTGTCGGGATTGCCGCGGGCGCGCAGCTTTCCGCCGACGAACTCGACTTCTTCGGCCGGCAGGTTGAGCTTGCCGGCGGCGCTGCGCGCGAGGCGCTCGCGCAATCGTCGCGCGGCGAGATGCACGGTGCCGGCGACCACCGGGGCAAAGCGGCTGGAATAATTTCCCGAGGCGATCGACCACGCGTCGCGCGCGGTGTCCAACTCGCCCAGAACCCGGATGTCGGCGAGGTTTAGCCCAAGCACATCGGCGACGATCTGCGCCGCGACGGTGCGATGGCCTTGCCCCTGCGGGACCGACGCGATCTGCACGGTGACGGCGCCTGTTGGATCGAGCGCAATCGTCGCGGTCGCCTGCGCGCCGCTCTTCGGGCCGGCGCGATGGCGCTCCTCCGGCGTGAGGACGGTGGTGATGTAGCCCATGTTCGAGACACTCGGCTCGACCACCGCCGCCAAGCCCACGCCGCAGATGCGTCCCTCGGCGCGGGCGCTCTCGCGCCACGCGAGAAGCTTCGCAAGTCCGCCATCGTCGACCGCCTTGTCGATCGCGCGGGTGTAGTCGCCGGAATCGAGCAAACCGCCGGTGGCGGTGCGGTAGGGGAACGCGTCGGCAGCGATGAGGTTGCGGCGGATCACGTCGAGCGGATCGAGCCGCAGCTCGACCGCGATGCGTTGCATCAGCCGTTCGAGGGCGTAATAGACCTGCGGGCCGCCGAAGCCGCGGTTGAGCCCGCTCGGCGTTTTGTTAGTAAGCACCACGCGATTGCGCACGGCGACGTGACGGATGTCGTAGGCGCCGGTGAGATTTCCGTGCATGCGGTAGAGCGTCGCCGGCTCGGGCGCGCGCAAGTGCGCGCCCACGTCCTCGATTTGGTCCCAGTCGAGCGCGCGGACGCGGCCGTCCTGGTCGACCGCCGCGGAGAGGCGAGTGACGCGGTTGGTGGCGGAGACGGAGCCGACGAGGTGCTCTAGCCGATCCTCGATCCATTTGACCGGCCGGCCGCACACCCGCGCGGCGATCGCCATGAGCACCATGTAGGGCACGAGCGCCTGCTTCACGCCGAAGCTGCCGCCCGCGTCCGGCGGCGTGCGCAGGCGGAGGCGATTGCCCGGCACTTTGAGCGCGCGCGCCATGACCGCGTGCAGGCTGAACGGCCCCATGAAGTTGGCGAGGATGTCATAGGTGTCCTCGCCTGGGTCGTAATCCGCAACCAAGCCGGACGTCTCGATCGGCGTGCAGGAATTGCGCGGATAGCGGATGTCGACGGCGATGCGGTGCGGCGCCGCGGCGAAGGCGGCTTCCGGGTCGCCGTAGCGGAACGAGCGGTCGCTCGCGACATTGGAGCCGAGCTTGTCGTGCAGCGTCGGCGCGCCCGGTTGGAGCGCATCGAGCGGATTGACGATGGCGGGGAGGGGATCGTAATCCACTTCGATGAGATCGAGCGCGTCCTCGGCGAGGTAGCGGTCGGCCGCGACGACGACCGCGACCGGCTCGCCCACGTAGCGCACGCGGCCGACCGCGATCGGCCAGCCTTCGAGCGGCGCGCGCAGGACCGGGACGAGGGGCATGGAGAGGGCGGCGACATCGGCGCCGGTGATCACCGCGGCAACGCCGGGCGCGGAAGCTGCCGCCGCGATGTCGATCGCGCGGATGTTCGCATGCGCGTGGGAGGAACGCAGGATCGCCGCATGCAGCGTGCCGGGCGGCACGCCGAGATCGTCGATGTAACGGCCTCGTCCGGTGAGGAGCGCCGCATCCTCGACCCGCTCGATCGACCGACCGAGCCAACCTGCCGCCGTAGCCATCCTACCTCGCCACGCTCGCTTGCGCTGCCGGAGCGGCTGCAGGGGGCCGGCTTTTCTTCCTGTACCATGACATGAGCTGCGCCAGCGCGATCATCAATGCCAATCCTGCAACGTTGACGGCGACCTGCGCCAACAAGCTGTTGGAACTCGCGCTGACGATGAAGCGGCCGAGCACCGAGAGCAGGATGCCGAGGCAGAACACATGCAGCGAATGCTGGCCGCACACAATGACCGGCTTGGCCCAGCGATGGCGCAGAATCGCGCTGTCGCGGCGCATGAAGTGGACGGTCGTCAGCGTGAGAGCGAAGAAGCTCACCAGGCGAACGGGCGAGAGATTTGATTTGTCGCTGGCCAATTCCTCAAGGTGATCGTCGAACAGGGCCGGAATCCCCTCCCAAACGCCGTGTGCGAGCCAACTCACCTTGATGACGATGACCGCGATCGTCACGGCGATCGCAGTCCGCGGGATCCAGGGCCAATGCGGCAGCGGCGACTGCGCCGCGGTCTGGGCGCTGCCGGCGGTCGCGCCGACAACGAACAGGAACTGCCAGGCGAACGGATTGAAGAACCATCCATCGTTGGCGGGATAGGTCTTCGGTTGCCAGCCGAAGTACAAAGTCAGCAGATAGATCGCGAACGAGAGAATCAATGGGACAAACGGAAGGCGTCGTTGCATCAGTAGAACCAACGGAAAGACGGCTAGGAGGACGATGTAGAGCGGCAGGATGTCGAGAAACTCCGGCTGATACTGCAGCAAAAGCACCTTGACGATGGCGAGATCCGGTTCCTGTAGAAAGTTGTTGAGTCGTAATTCCTCGCTGTAGTTATGGGTGTGCAAAGTGAACGTCGCGTACGAGACCTCGGCCGTGTAGATCATGAAAATAAAGATGTGAGCGACGTAGAGTTGCCACACGCGATAATAGATCTGCACCGTTGCGACCAGCGCGCCGCGGCGTACCAGCAGCTGGCCGTAGACGAGAGCCGCCGTGTAGCCCGAGATGAAGATGAACACCTCGGCGGCGTCCGAGAACGCGATTGCCTGCAAGGTCCCGTAAGAAAGGACGTTGCTCGGGATATGGTCGATGAAAATGAAAAACAGCGACAGACCGCGAAAGAAGTCGAGCCGCAGGTCGCGCTCGATGGGCACCGGCCGCATGCTCGATGGCCTCGCCGCGGCCCGGGCCCATTGGGCGATACCCGGCGCCAAGCGACCGAACCAACTCGCTGCCGCGGTCATCCTCACCTGCCGTCCCAACCAACGGCGACATTGTCGTGCAAACAGCGGGCGGCGCAAGGCAGGCGCCCATAGCCGAACTTGTGCGACCGGCTTGAGCGACCCAATGCGGTTTAGCCGTATTGCGTGCCGGGCGAGGAGGCGTGGACGTGGACGTGGACGTGGGGAGGCTGTCGTCGTCGGCAACTGGCGCAAGGCGGTTGCCGAATAGCCCTGTCCGGCCGTATGTCAGCCGCTGGGTGGGGCCCGTAGCTCAATGGTTAGAGCCGGCCGCTCATAACGGTCTGGTTGGAGGTTCGAGTCCTCCCGGGCCCACCAGCCTCCGCTCGCGCAGCGATCGAAGACTGCCGCGCCGTAGCCCGCAGGGCGAAGGCGGGCGATGCTGCCGTGAGCTATGCGCTTCGCAGGATTTGCGCGGCAGTCCTTTTCACCGCCATCCGTAGCGCTTGCGCGCTTTTTTCCAAACCGGCACGCTCCTCCGACGTCAGTTCGGGCTGAAGCACCGACACGATCCCTCGCCGGCCGACCACGCTGGGCAGCGACAACGTGACACCGAAGCCGTGGTGATAACTGCCGATCGGAATTGCGGCATGCTCGTCGTTCAAAATCATCTCGGCGATGCGGGCGGAGACGATGCCGATGCCGTACTGGCTGGCCTCGTGTCCCTCGACGATGGTGATGTTGGCGTAGCGGACGTCCTTTTCGAGCTGCCCCCGCACGTCGGCCAGCTTCTCGCCTCGCTTCTCCAGCAGCCGCGCCACCGGCACGCCGGCGACGCGCGCGGAGGACCACAGGAACACCTGTGACGTGCCGTGGTCGCCGATCACCTGCGCCTCCACGGTCGCCGGATCGACACCGAAATGGCGGCCGAGATGCAGGCGGAAGCGCAGGCTGTCGAGGAAGGTGCCGGTGCTCAGGACGCGATCGTGGCCGGCCGCTTCTCGCGCGATGTCGGCCAGCGGATCGGGCGGATCCGTCACCGCCACCAACACCGCGTCCGGTGCGGCGCGTACGATGCGCGGGACGATGTCTTTATATATGGCGGCGTTCTTGTCGAGCAGCTTGAGCCGGCCCTGCGGATCGTTGCGATCGGTAGCGCCGCCGGTCTTCTCGTTGACGCCCGACGTGATCAGCACCACGCCGCAGCCGGCGAGGTCGGCGTAGTCGCCGTCGGTGATGTCGACCTTCGGGGTGAGCGGCGTGCCGTAGCGCAGGTCCGTCGCCACTGCTTCCGCGGTCTTGCGCGTGCGGTTGACGAGCACGATCTCACGCGCGCTGCCGCGTGTCACCGCCGCGAGCGCGATGGCGTTCCCGACGTTCCCCGTGCCGACGATGCCGAGCTTCATGGCAGGCGGCTCCATTTCAATTGGCGTTCCAAACTACCGCCGGGCGAGGCGACGGAGAACCGTCTCCACGTCCGCGCGAGAATGCGAAAGCCTCGGCCGTTCGGTCGGGGCCAGCGCACCCAAAAGCTTCCACAGGCGCCGAGCGTCTGTGGCGAGGGGCGGAGACCCCCCGTCACTGGCCGTTGGTGTTCTCGGGGTTCGTGTAGCCCGGGACCAAACGGTCCTGGTAGCGGTCAGAATAGATGCCGCTATCGTGGGTCCAGGTTTGAGCGAAGGCAGCGGCCGTCGAGGCGAGGACAACCGCGAGAGCCGTCGCGGCGATGGTCTTGACGAACATGATGCGTCTCCATTGTTTCGAACCCGCACGATTGCGAGCCTGAACTGGAGATAGGCTCGGACTGGCGAAGCGTTTGAGAGCCGTTGCTGGCAGTTTTCTGAAATTGCGCAGGGGATATCACGTCCCTGTGTGCGCGGCGTCATCGCTGGGCCGGCGATAACTCACGTTGACGTGATGTACGCCGTCACTCGGCCGGTGCGACCGAGAGCCCCTCCGCCGCAACGCGGCCTTTCGTGACCTCCTCCTCGAGCCAGGCGCCGTGGTGCTCCTTCGCCCAATTCAGATCGACGCTGCCCGTCCCCATCGCCTCGAAGGCGCCTTCCATGCCGAGCGTGCCGATGTAGATGTGCGCGAGGATGACGGCGATGAACAACAGCGCAATGATGCTGTGCACGACTTGCGCGATCTGCATGCCGAAAATGTTGGTGACGTAGAACGGGAATATCAGCAGATATCCGGAGACTGCCACGGCAGCGCCGGCTCCGAGCGCGAACCAGAACACCAGCTTCTCGCCGGCATTGAAACGACCGGCGGTCGGATGTTTGGAGCGAATGAAGCCGCCGCCTTCCTTGAGCCACGTGATGTCGATCTTGCGCGGGATATTGTCCTTGATCCACATGGCCACGATCAGCACGAGACCGGCGACGAACGCGAAGCTCACGTAATTGTGGGTGTATTTTGCGTATTGTGCGACGAGAGAGAACGCGTCAGGCCCGATCAGCGGACGCAAGGCGACCTTGCCGAACGTGATGTTGAGCCCGGTGAGCGCGAGCACGACGAAGGATATCGCCGTCAGCCAATGACTGAATCGCTCGAAGCCGGTGAAGCGGAGCACCCTCGTTCCCGAACGCCCGGCTGAAACCCGCATGCGCCCGAGGAGAAGATAGCCGGCGGCGAGCACCGCCAGCATGCCGAAGATCGCGACCACGCCGATCCGGCGCAGCAACACCTCGTGAAAATAGTCCCAGATCCGGCCGTCGGGCTGAATGAGCACGGCCTCGCGCTGGGCGGGGATCGTGATCGTTCCCTGGATGCGGGGAAATTCGCGCAGCAGCGTCTGCTCGTTCACGGCACTGGCGTCGGGGTCGATCACCGGTGACGGCTGCGCCGCTGCCGGCGGCGACGTTCGCTCCTGAGCATTTGCCGGGATTGTCGTGGCGACGACGCCGAGAAAAACAAACGCCGTGAGCACGCGCAGGACTGCCCATGGCTTCCACATGCGTTGTCCTTTCATTCGGCTCATGGGCGATGGCCGCTAGATCGCGACGCCTTCGCGATACGCGGTCCGCCAGCCCCAGGCGCCGGTGCCGTAGCCGCGCGTGAGCACGCGCTCCTTATAGATCTGCGCGATGATCTCGCTGTCGCCGGCCAGCAGCGCCTTGGTCGAGCACATCTCGGCGCACAGCGGCAGCTTGCCTTCGAGCAGCCGGTTGGCGCCGTATTTGCGGTATTCCTCGATGCTGCCGGGCACTTCCGGGCCGTCGCCGCCGGCACAGAAAGTGCACTTGTCCATCTTGCCGCGCGAGCCGAAGTTGCCGACCTGCGGATATTGCGGCGCGCCGAACGGGCAGGCGTAGAAACAATAGCCGCAGCCGATGCACAGGTCCTTCGAGTGCAGCACCACGCCCTCGGCGGTCGGTACGATGCAGGTGACCGGGCAGACCGCCGCGCACGGCGCGTCGGTGCAATGCATGCACGCCATCGAGACCGAACGTTCGCCCGGCTTGCCGTCATTGATGGTGACGACGCGCCGCCGGTTGATTCCCCACGGCACCTGGTTCTCGTTCTTGCACGCGGTCACGCAGGCGTTGCACTCGATGCAGCGGTCGGCGTCGCAGAGGAATTTCATGCGGGCCATGGCAATTCCTCATGCCGCGGTGATCTGGCACAGCGTGACCTTCGATTCCGGCATATTGGTCACCGGATCGTAGCCGTAGGTCGTGATGGCGTTGGCAGGTTCGCCGAGCACGTAGGGATCGGCGCCGGCGGGAAACTTGTTGCGCTGGTCGACGCCTTCGAACCAGCCGCTGAAATGATACGGCATGAAGGCGACGCCCTTGCCCACGCGCTCGGTGACGAGCGCCTTCATGCGCGCCTTGGAATTGTTTTCGGCGCCCGTCACCCAAACCCAGCCGCCGTCTTTGACGCCGCGCGCAAGCGCATCCGCGGGATTGATCTCGATGTACATGTCCTGGCGCAGTTCGGCGAGCCAGATGTTGGCGCGGGTTTCGTCGCCGCCTCCTTCGTAATCGACGAAGCGGCCCGAGGTGAGGATGAGCGGAAAGCGTTTGGCAACGCCCTGCGCGACCGACGCCTTCTGAATGGTGAAGCCGATATTCGGCACGCGCAGCTGCACCGCGTCGGGGAAGGTCGGGTATTTGGCGACGAGATCGATGCGCGGTGAGTGGACCGGCTCGCGGTGGGTCGGCACCGGGTCGGGCAGGTTCCACGCCACCGCGCGCGCCTTGGCATTGCCGTAGGGAGCGCAGCCGTGCGCGATCGCGACGCGCTGAATGCCGCCGGAGAGATCGGTCGACCACGATACCGGGTCGATGTTGCTGCCGCCGACCGATTGGATCACGGTCATCTCCTGGGGCGTGAGTTCGTTGTCCCAGCCGAGCTTCTTGAGCACGGCCATGGTGAACTCGGGGTAGCCGTCCTTGATGTCGGAGCCGAGCGAATAGGAGCCCTCGGCCAGCAGGGTCGCCCCGTTGCGCTCGACCCCGAAGCGCGCGCGGAAGGTGCCGCCGCCGTCCTTCACGTGCAGATCGGCGTTGTAGAGAATGGCGCTGCCGGGGTGCTTCATCTCCGGCGTTCCCCAGCACGGCCACGGCAGGCCGTAGTATTCGCCCTTGCACGGCCCGTCCTTGGCGCGCAGCGTGACGAGGTCGAAGTCTTTCTGATTGTCGCGCTGCAGCTTCAGCCGCTCGGGAGATTGACCGGTATAGCCGGTGCTCCAGCCGCCACGGTTGATCTCGCGCAGCAGGTCTTCGGCGGACGGCACGTTGCCGTTGACCGCGATGTGCTTGCACAGCTCGTCGGCAACACCGAGCTTGGTTGCCAGCCGGTAGATGATCTCATAATCCTCCTTGCACTCGAAGATCGGCGGCACGACCTGGTCGTACCATTGGATCGAGCGATTGGAGTTGGTGCGCGTGCCCGACGACTCGAACTGGGTGCCACACGGGAGCAAATAGGTCCCGTCCTTGCGCTGCGACACGTAGGTCCAGTTGGTCGGCACCGTGTCGACCACGACCAAGAGGTCGAGCTTCTCGAGCGCCTTTACCGCCTCAGGAATGCGGGTCAGCGTATTGCCGTTGTGGCCGAACACCATCATGGCCCGCAGATTGTCGGATTGGCCGATGTCGCTCTTGGCCAGCAAGGTTGCATCGAACCAGCGCGGCGAGGCGATGCCGGGCATTTCCATCAATTTCTTCGAGGCGAAGCGCGACTGCACCCAGGCGTAATCGACGTCCCACACGCGGCACCAATGCCGCCACGCGCCTTCGTCGAGGCCGTAGTAGAGCGGCAGGCTGGTGACATCGAGCCCGAGGTCGGTCGTGCCCTGCACGTTGTCATGGCCGCGGAAGATGTTGGCGCCGTTGCCGAAGCCGCCGACGTTTCCGGTCGCCAGCAAGAGAATGCAGCTCGCGCGCACGTTGGCGGTGCCGACCGTGTGCTGGGTCTGGCCCATGGCCCAGATCAGAGTCGACGGCCGGTCCTTGGCGAACTTCTCCGCCACGCGCTTGAGCTGCTCGCCGGGAATGCCGGTAACGCGCTCGACTTCGTCGGGCGTCCACTTCGCGACTTCGCGGCGGACCTCGTCCATCCCGTAGACGCGCTGCGCGATGAATTGCTTGTCTTCCCAGCCGTTCTGGAAGATGTGCCAGAGCATGCCCCAGAGCGCGGCGATGTCGGTGCCCGGGCGGATGCGCACGTATTCGTTCGCGTGCGCGGCGGTGCGGGTCATGCGCGGGTCGATGACGATGAAGTTCGCGCGGTTGAGCTCCTTGCCTTCGAGCAGATGCTGCAGCGATACCGGATGCGCTTCCGCCGGGTTGCCGCCCATGATCAGCAGCGTCTTCGACCGGCGGATGTCGTTGTAGCTGTTGGTCATCGCGCCGTAGCCCCAGGTGTTGGCGACGCCGGCGACGGTGGTCGAGTGGCAGATGCGGGCCTGGCAATCGACGTTGTTGGTGCCCCAGAAGGCCACGAACTTGCGGAACAGATAGCCGGCCTCGTTGGAAAATTTGCACGAGCCGAGCCAGTAGACGGCGTCGGGACCGGATTTGCCGCGGATCTCGGTCAGCTTGCTGCCGATCTCCTCGATCGCCTGGTTCCAGCCGATGCGGGTCCAGTTTCCGTTGACGAGCTTCACCGGGTATTTGAGGCGGCGCTCTCCGCGCACCAGCTCGCGCACCGAGGCGCCCTTCGAGCAGTGCGAGCCGCGGTTGATCGGGCTGTCCCAGCTCGGCTCCTGGCCGATCCACACGCCGTTCTGCACCTCGGCCGTGACGGTGCAGCCCACCGAACAATGCGTGCAGATGTTCTTGCGGGTTTCGACCGGAATGCCGGGCTTGGGCGGCGGACCTGCTTGCGCCTTGCGCATCGTGTCGAGCGACAGGCTGCCGAGCGCGGCAAGGCCGCCCGCCGCCAGGCCGGAGCGGCGCAGGAAACTGCGGCGATCGAGGCCGGCGCTTTCGTGCAGCGCGAGCGCCCCGGCAAGCGTCCCCCGGCGGCTCTCGCGATCCGTCCTCTTGACCAGCACGGCCGTGCCTCACTTCGCGGGATAGCGGTTGACGCGGTAGAAATTCTGCACGTCGGCGGAGTTCGGCTGGTAGCGCGCCCGGCCGTTCTCGGTTTTGCGATCGTCAGCGGCCTTCGCAGGCGTGAGGGGCACGCTCGCGGCAACCGCGACACCCGCTCCCAGGGTCAGCGCGCGCAGAACGTCGCGGCGGGCGATGGTCGGATGCAGGCGTTCGCTCATGGCGCGACCCTGGTTGCGGATTGGGCGGTGCCGCGGCTTGGCGCTATCGGCGGGCGCACTTAACCCAGGTGTGCGGCCAGCCGCACCAATGCTTTGTCGCGCTTGCGGTGGTTGCTTGAAATTGCGGCGAAGCCGGCGTGTGTGCCTGGAACGCCCGCTCAATGCTGCGGCTGCGCGTTCGCTGACGGCTTCACGGCTGCTGCCGCGCTCGTCGCGATCGCGGTATCGGTTTCCTTGCTCAAGCCGGCCACGCCCACGGCGCCGACGACTTGTCCGTCGACACGCACCGGCATGCCCCCGCGCAAGGCCATGATCCCGGCGGTGACGAATGCCGTGCGGCCCTGGTTGATGGTGTCTTCGATCTCAGCCGTCGGCCGCTGCAGTCGCGCGGCCGTTCGGGCCTTCCCGATAGCGAGGTCAACGCTATCCGGGCGCACACCGTCCATCCGCAGGAAGGCGATCAGATCTCCGGCCCGATCGACGACCGCGATTGCCGAGGGCGCCTTCCGCTGCTGCGCGGTCTCTTTTGCCGATTGCAGCACCGCCTGCGCGCCGGTCTGGTCCAAACTCATGATGCTGACGGTTTGCGCCTCGGCCGGCAGGCACAAGGCGGTCGCCAAAATCCCGAATGCGATACCAAGTTTGCTCATGGCGTATTGGAAATAGCACGCGATCCGATCCCTGCTTTGCCGAGATTGCGGTTTTCAAGCCGGTTCTGCGCCGTTCGCGCACGGTCTTGTTAACGCCGCTCTCGTGAAAAGCAGCAAGAGCGAGCAATGGTTGCAAGCGGCGGCACATAGGTAATTGCCTGGCACGTGGACCGGCGTCCTGTGATGACCGCCGCCGGGTCTGCCGTGCGCGTGAACGGAGGCGCTCGATATGGATCGCCAAACTGACGACCGCGACTTCGCCCGTTTCGATGTCAACGAGATCATGCGCTCGTTCCCGGAAACGGCGGAGACATTGCTGATCGATACCTATCTGACCGATCAACCGGCGGCGAGCGCGCGCGTGTTCCGCTTCTATCGCCCGACGCCGCCGCACTATCACGTGCACAGCGACGAATATCTCTACGCCCTGTCCGGCAAAGGCACCTTCTGGATGGGCAGCCCGGCGAATGGCGGTGCATTCGGACCCGGGACGCTTTTGTTCTTCAAGCGCGGTACGGTCCACGCCCTGCCGGAGCTTATCGAGGGGCCGGTCGTCTTCCTCTCGGTCGACACCCCACGGCGCGACCCGAAGGACATCATTTTCGTCAATCCGGAGGACGGCAGCCCCGAGACCTTTATTCGAGCGAAAAGGTTTCGGAATGGCGGATTACCGAATGGGCCTTCGAAATGATGGGAATTAGGACGTCTTGCATCGGGCTCGTGGTCGCTGCAGCCGTGATGGCCTGCCTGACGCGAATATCCGTCGCCGAGGACGGGGCGGAATCCCGCGCGGAGCGTATTTGTACGCGAATTGCGCAAACCGGCGGGCGCTTCCAGGGCGCATTCGCCGTCGATGATTTGAACATCCAAACTGAAGTAAATGGTACCGTCGCTCTTAAGAGAGGCGGCGTCAAACTCGGCGAGATCGGCCAAAAGAGCTACATCGACCACACGGTATGTCTGGTTGAAGTCATAGCGCTCATTTCGCCCCGGATTTAGGCCGGCGCTCGCCGTTGCCACGTGTTACCCGTATAGGGCGGCCCGGCCGGGATGGCCGTCTGCACCCACGGCAATCACCTCGCCGGCCCCAGGTGTCATGACGGGCGATTGACCGCGCGAGCTATGCCGCAGCGCAACAGGCGGCTGGACTTCGCCCCCCTGAGGAAGTAGGTTCACGAAATGTGCCGTACGGCTGGGGTGGCGGGAAATCCGTTTTAGCGGAGGTCCATCATGCAAGGCCATGAATGCCCCATCCACGTAGCTGATGGTGTGCTCGGCGCCCAAACGCACATTTGCGCTTTTTTCAACGGCTTCGACGAGCAGCACCGGGTGCTTCGTTCGTTCATCAAAGAGGGGTTCGAGCGGGGCGAGAAGGCCTTTCATATCGTCGACCCCGAATTGCGGGAGGATCATCTGAAACGGCTCGCCGCAGCCGGCATAGATGTAAAGGAGGCGATGGCAACCGGTCAGTTGGAGCTGCGGCGCTGGCAGGACGCTTACCTGCGCGACGATCACTTCGATCAGGATGCGATGCTCGCCTTGCTCGACGAGCTGCTTGGGTCGGGGGCGGCGGCCGGTAATCCTCTCATCAGATTTGTGTCGAAAGTTGAACCGTCCCTGGTGGAAAAAGCTGGCGAAGCCAACTGGCTTGAATACGAGACCCGCGTCAATCACACGGTCGGTAAATACAAGGATCCGGTGATCTGCACCTACGACCTGAGGAACTTCAGCGCCAGCTTGATGATGGACATGTTGCGCGTTCACCCCGCCGTCATTGTCGGCGGCGTGCTCCAGGAGAACCCGTTTTTTATTCCTCCAGACCAGTTCCTGCTTGAATTGCGGCAGAGAAAATCGGCCCGAGGCAGTCAAGCACACCAATAGGATGGCTGACGAGAATGTCCGGCTGCGCGCAGCGCTTCGGGATTTAGTCGCACTTTCGACTCTCCCGGCGGGGTGGATCGGCATCGAGCCACGCACGATTGCCGCCGGGCTGGCTGACATCCTGACGGGGTCGTTGGGTTTTGATTTCGCGCTCGTACGCTTTCTCAATCCCAGCGGAGGGGCAACGATCGACGTCACGAGCGGATACGCCACCAGGGAATTTCTGGATTGGTTGCAGGCTCAATTTTCTACCCTCGATGAGTCTTTGCGCGAGCCGATCATGGCAAGTATCGTCAGTCTTGATGACGAGGCGAAATCGCTCCGCGGTGTTGTTGTCCCTATCGGCTTCCAAGCCCACGCCGGGCTGGTAGCCGTCGGCTGTGAGCGTAGCGACTTCCCGACCCAAACCGACAGGATGCTGCTCACAGTGGCGGCGAATCATGCGGCGACGGCCGTCCGCAGCGCGAACCTGATCGACGAACGGCGCCGGGCTGAGGAAGAAGTCCGTCAAGCCCGCGACGAACTTGAGATGAAGGTGTTGGAGCGGACGGCCGAATTGCATCGGACGATGGCTGAGCTGGCCCACATGAATCGCGTAGCGACGGCAGGTGTACTTTCAGGATCAATCGCTCATGAGATCAATCAACCGCTCTCGGCGATTGTCGCCGATGCAAATGCAGCCCAATCGTGGCTTGCCCGAACGGAGCCGGACATAAAGGAGGCATCTGCCGCGCTGGAGAGTATCGAAACCGCCGGCCGCCGTGCAGGCGAGATCGTGGCAAGCCTGCGCGGAATGTTCAAAAAGGAAACGCAAGCGAGACTTCCGATCGACATTAACAAGTTGATCTGCACGGTTCTCGCTATCGTGCGCTCCGAGGTGCAGAAGCATCGTGTAGAGCTGCGTATAGAGCTCGATGAGTCACTCCCCGACTTGAAGGGAGACCAAGTTCAATTACAGCAGGTCGTCCTCAATTTGGTCATGAATGCCATCGAGGCGATGCAGTCGGTGGAGCCTCGTATGCTGAGCATACGATCCTGCGTCGACAGATCGAATTTTATTCGCGTGTCCATCGAGGATACCGGCACTGGCGTCGATCCGTCCAGGATGGATCAAATTTTCAAGCCGATGTTCACGACCAAAGAGCGTGGGCTGGGAATTGGCCTTTCCATCTGCCGTTCGATCATCGAGAGCCATAACGGCCGGATTTGGGTAGCGCGGGGCAGCGAGAGAGGCTCGGTTTTCCAGTTTGAGCTGCCAACGGACGCCCACTAAAGCGCGGTGACATTTCTTCGAATGTGCTCTTTTTTGAGATTCATGGGGCCGCGTGTTGCGCCTGCCGCGTTTCATGATCCCGTGCTTGCCGCCTTGCCGCCGGCACGTTCGCCAAGAGGACGTTGAGCCCCTCCGTCATCGTCGGGTGGGTAAAAATCGCGTCGCGCAGGCTCGTATAGGGCAGCCCGGCCAGCATCGCCGTCTGCACCACGGCGATCACCTCGCCCGCCTCGGGCCCCAGCATCGTGAACCCGACGATGCGGTCGCTTGCGTCGAGAAGCAGTTTCATGAAGCCGCGCATTTCGCCGAGCGTACGCGCGCGGAGGACCGAGCCTATCGGCAGCCGCACCACCCGCACACGAACGCCTTTCTGTTTGGCCTCCATCTCGTTCAATCCCACCCGGCCAAGCTCGGGATCGATGAAGACGCAGTACGGAATCAACCGATCGCGCGTCGTTCGGTTGCCGCCGGCGAGGTTGTCGCGCACCACGCGGAAATCATCGAAGGCGACATGGGTGAACTGCGGGCTGCCGGCGCACTCGCCCATCGCCCACACGCCGGGCGCACTCGACTCGAGACGCTCGTTGACTTTGATATAGCCGCGCGCATCCAGCTCGACGCCTGCGCGGTCGAGTCCGATGCCGCTCGTGTTCGGCGTGCGGCCGGTGGCCACAAGCAGATCGCTGCCCTCGAGCACGCGCTCGCCCGCCGCGGTCCGGATTGCCGTGCGCACCCGTTCGCCGGAGCGTCTCTCGACCGCCGTAACGGCAGCGCTCGTGATTACATCGATCCCATCCTCCTTGAAGATCGCGGAGACGGCTTGTGCCACGTCCGCATCCTCGCGGCCGAGCAACTGCGGCCCGTATTCGACCACGCTGACGCGGCTGCCGAAGCGGCGGAACGCCTGCGCTAACTCCACGCCGACGTAGCCGCCGCCCAGCACGATCAGATGCTCGGGCAGGCGATCGAGTTCCAGCGCCTCGACGTGGGTGAGGGGACGTGCATCGGCCAGACCCGGGATCGCGGGGAGCGTGGCGCGGGTGCCGAGATCGAGGAACACGCGCTCCGCCTCGAACCGCCGCGTACCGCCCGCCGCCAGCCGCACCTCGATCGTCCGCGGCGCAACGAAGCACCCGTCGCCGAGGATGAATTCGATTCCGTTCGCACTGAAGCGGTTGCGATGGATGTCGATCAAGCCGTCGACCATCGCGCGCTTGCGCGCGCGCACACCGGCCATGTCGGTCGCCACGGGTCCGGTCCGCTGCCCGTATTCCGCCGCGTGGCGGACGAACGCCGCGACCTTGGCGCTGCGGATCACGTTCTTGCTCGGCAGGCAGGCGACGTTCGGGCACGAGCCGCCGATCAATCCACGCTCCACCACGATGGCGCGGCGGCCCTGTCCCGCGAGCGTCCACGCGATGTATTTGCCCGACTCGCCGCCACCGAGGATGAGGTTCTCGACCTTTTCGCTGGCAGCCATGATGCCCTCTTTGCTCGCACATAGTGGATGTACGGCGGCAGGCGATTGTCGGAAATTGGCGCGACTTAGCCCGCCTTGCGTCGAAAGCGACTGCACGCGGACGGCGTCCTGACCGGCTCGTTCGCGCGGAATACCCGCCCTCGATCAGGCCAATGTCGGATTCATCACTGTGGCGCCGCGGCCACACGCACCGGCTTTTTCACGCCTGGGCGTCATCAGCGGCTGATTGTTTGCGTGGAAGGGTGAAATGAAAGACAGCCCCGGCAGACGCGTTCGCGCTCGCCCACAACCGTCCACCGTGCGATTCGATGATCGAACGGCAGATCGACAGGCCCATTCCCAAACCGCCCGGCTTCGTCGTGTAGAAGGGCTCGAAGAGCTGTTCGAGAAGCGCCTGCGGCAGTCCCGGACCCGTATCCTGCACTGTGACGAGCACGCTGCCGACCTCGTTTGTGGTGGTGCTGATATGCAATTCTCGCTCTCCTTCGCTGATGCCGCTCATGGCCTCCAGCGCCT
>Ga0210408_10000984_pt1 | contig 31383 bp, 26 predicted proteins | sample IncBWH4MmetaG_FD_155471 | JGI IMG/M metagenome (GOLD analysis project Ga0210408, IMG submission 155471) | Forest soil microbial communities from Barre Woods Harvard Forest LTER site, Petersham, Massachusetts, United States - Inc-BW-H-4-M | ecosystem: Environmental > Terrestrial > Soil >... | reverse complement strand
ACCAGGAACGGCAAAGCCTGGTTCACAAATTACTCGCGCTGGACATTCCGTTGCTGGTGGCGGTGCTGGTCGAGCCGGGCGCCAAAGAGCCGTTGGACCCCGGCCCGATGCGCGAGCAGCCGGAGAAGTTTCATGTGTTGCAACTGGGGCAGGTGGAACAAGGATTGGCGAGGATGACATGAGTTGCCGGTCGAACATGAGTTGCAGGTTGAAAGTTGAAGGTTGCAGGTTGCCGGGCGCACTCCGGAGACGATGAAGACTCCGCCCTTTCTACTGGGCGCGGCGCTGCTCTTCTGGGGGTGGCAGACGGGTTTCGTCGCTGCCGGAGCCGTCATGGCCGTGGTGCTGGAGGGCTCGCGCTGGAGCCGGGTGCGTTGGGAATTCTCGGAGCAGGATTTCACACGGATTTGGACTTTCTGCTCGCTGTTGTTGCTGGCGGCGACGGTCTATGCCTTCACCACCAACCAGGGGCCCTCGGATTTCCGCGGGTTTTTCCAGAACCCGAGTCTCGCCACCCAGCGCAACGCGGGCCTGGCGACGGCCCGCACGACGGCGGCCGTGCTCCGGTGGCTGCCGCTGCTGCTGTTTCTGTTCATGGCCTCCGAAACTTACAGCGCTCGCGAAGGGGTACCCCTGGAAGCCATCTCACTGATCCTGCGCCGGCGGTGGAAGAAGGCCCGGCAGCGCGGCCAGGCGGTGCCAGCCAGCCGGAGCGTCAATTTATCCTACCCCTATTTCACGCTTTGCCTTTTCGCCGCGAGCGTTCACGTCAGCGAGGACAGCGGTTTCTTCTGGGGGTTGTGCGCGCTGCTGGGGTGGGCGTTGTGGCCCCAGCGCCCGGCGCGGTTTGGCGTCGTGGTCTGGGCGGTGGCGCTGGGGACGGCCATTGGCCTGGGCTATTATGGGCAGCGCAGCCTGGGGCAGGTACAGCGCTACCTGGGCAACTTAAACCCGCAGTGGCTGCCGGGCTTCACGCACCGCAGCTTCGATCCGGCTCAGAGCCGGACGGCGCTCGGTCACCTCGGGCGGATGAAGACCTCCGCCAAAATCGTCGTCCGCCTCACAACCGAAAGCCGCCCCGCGCCGCAATTGCTGCGCGCGGCCTCGTATCGGGAATACAACCGCCAGGCGTGGTACACCCGCCTGACGGCGTCTTCCGAGACGCCGTCATCGGATTTTCAAGTCGTGCACGAGGAGAACACCAATCGCGAGACCTATGTGCTGCAGGCCGGCCGGGCCGGGCCTTTGGTCGCCAACGTCGCGTGTTATCTGCCGGGCGGAGACGGCTTGCTGCCGTTGCCCGCCGGCAGCGCCAGGTTGGAGCACTTGTTTGCTTACAGCCTCAAAACCAATGACCTCGGCGCCGTGCTGGCCCAGGGACCGGGGCTGGTGGTCTTCGACGCTTGTTACGGGCCGGGGCCCACGATCGATTCGCCCCCCCAGGAGCCGGAAGACAAGGCCGTGCCGCACGGAGAGGTGTCCGCCCTCGACCACGTGATCGAGGAACTGCAATGGCAGGACCAAAGCACGGCGCAAAAACTGCGGACCCTCAGCGGCTTCTTCCTGGACAAGTTCAGGTACAGCACCTGGCAGGAGCCGCGGCGCCGGACGGGCACCAACGAAACTCCCCTCGGCCGGTTCCTGGTGCACGACCGCGCGGGCCATTGCGAATACTTCGCCACCGCCGGCGTCTTGTTGCTCCGCCGGGCGGGTATTCCGGCGCGCTATGCCGTCGGCTACGCGGTCCATGAGGGCGCCGGGGGGAAATATGTGGTGCGCGAGCGGGATGCGCATTCGTGGTGCCTGGTGTGGAACGAGAAGGCCCGGCTGTGGCAGGACTTCGACCCGACGCCGGGCTCGTGGGTCCAAACGGAAGCCCGACGCGGCTCGCGCTTCCAGGCGCTCTCGGATGGCTGGTCCTGGCTCGGCTTTCAATTCGCCAAACTGCGCTGGGGTCAGACCAACCTGCGCCAATACCTGCTCTGGGCGATGGTTCCCGTATTGGTGGTGTTGCTTTTCCAGATCGTTTTTCAGAGCCGGCGGCACCGCGGGCGCCGCCCGAGCGGCGGCGCTGTCACCAGGCCGCGGTGGCCCGGCCTGGATTCGGAGTTTTATCAGCTCGAACGGAAGCTGGCAGGACAGGGGATGGGACGGCGCGCGGACGAGCCGCTCACCGCATGGCTGGAGCGCGGCCTGAAGGAGCCGGCCTGGGCGGGTGTCGCGCGGGCTTCGCAGAGTTTGCTACGGCTGCATTACCGGTACCGGTTCGATCCGCAAGGGCTTACCCCGCAAGAACGTGAAACGCTGCGGCGCGAAGCGACCGCGTGGCTGCAAAAGGTAGAGAGACTCCGGTGAAATCGGCAATCACTTCGGCGGTTTGGCTTGCAACAAATGCATCACGACTTTAGTCGCCAACTCCATCGGGAACACCGGTTTGGCGATCAGATCGTTGCCCCCGCTCAGCGCTCCCTTCACCCGGGTGCCAAAATCGCTGTGCAGCGTGACGTATATTACCGGCGTCTTCTCGTAGCCCGGCAACGCCCGCGCGCGTTTGCAAAATTCGAACCCGTCGATTCCGGGCATTTCGATGTCCAACAATAGCAGGTCATAATGGGTTTCCCCCAGGGCGGCCAGCGCCATCACGGGGTCCTGGATGCTGCGCGCGTGGAGCCCAGCGGAATACAGGGCCGAGACGGCCAGCCGGTTGGCCACGGGTTCGTCATCGACCACCAGCACCCTGGCCCCTTGCAGCCGTCCGCTCTCCCCGTCGCCGGCCTGCTCGAAAAGCACGCCCAAAAACTCGACCACCCGCCCCATCGTTTGCCGCACCGACGGGCTAAAAAGCTCCGGTTTTCCCGCCAGGCCAAACAGCAGGGCCTCAAACACGCTGGCCATTTGGGCCAGGTCATGCAATTCCGCCAGGCCAGCGGCGGCGGCCACGAAATGCACCTTCCGGTAAAAATTCTGGAGACAAAGGTCCCCCTGCGCCGGGCTAACCGCCCGGTCCAGCGCCTCGATGAGTTTTCGCAGCTCGGTGCAGGTCGCGGGCGCGTTTTCGAGAAGCTCGCGGCGGGCCGTCGCCCGAAGCGCCGGGTCGTTTCGCGGCGGCAGGGCCGAAGGGAGGGCCGACGGTGGCGCGGTGACGGCGGGATTTTGTGGCGGCTCGGGCGCCGGCCTCGGGGCGGCGGCGGGTTCGTCTTTTGGGATCGCCAGCAACCGCGAAGGCTCGACCTCGGGCTCTTTGCCTTCGAGGAGTGCCCGGACGACCTCGAGCAATACGGCTGGAGAACATTTCATTTTCAGCAAAGCCTGTTGGACCCCCGCGGCCACGGCTTCTTGCGCCAGGTCGTTCATGAAATAATTGGAGAGGACCACGACCGGCAGGGCGGCCAAAGCGGGCTGGGCGCGGATGTATTTCAGCACGTCCACGCCGCTGAACGCCGGCATCATCAGGTCCACGACCACCAGTTCGGGTTTGTTGGCCCGGAGCGCTTTGATCGCGGTCAACCCATCGCTGGCAGTCTCGACGGCAATCCCCTGCCGCCCCAAAGCATCCTTGTAGAGCCGCAGCACGAACTGGTCATCATCGACCATTAGAATTCTTTTCATGGAAAGCCGCTTATGTTCTCCGGGTTTGTCCACCGCTCATCGCCACAGTCTCAGCGCGCGCTCGCGTTCTGTCAATCGGCACACGCGCAGAGCGCGTTTGAAAAATCATCCCCTGGTAGCGGCCGACGTAAGGAGGCTTAAATTCCAGGTATCTTTGGCTTGGATCAGAGCCTCCTGGCGTCGGCTGCTACATTAAAACAGGTTCGAAGGGCGCCCCGTGCCGAGGAGATTATCCCGGCGCGTTCCGGCTTGATTCCTTCCCGGGCATCGCCAAAATCTGCCGAAAACATCACACACAACATGTTCTCTCATGTCGTAATTTTCTGGACCGATCCGAAGAACCCGAAGGCCGCGGAGGAACTGCTGGCCGGCGCCAACCAATACCTCAAGGATATCCCCGGCATCCTCCATTACCACACGGGGCGGATGGCCCCGAGCCATCGCCCGGTCGTGGACCAATCGTACCAAGTCGCGCTCAACCTGGTGTTTCCTGACAAAAAGACTCAGGACGCTTACCAGGTCCACCCTCGCCACCTTGAATTTGTCGAAAAGGTCTTCAAGCGCGTGTGCCAGCGAGCCGTGGTGTACGATTTTGAATAGCGCCGAACAAAGGTTGCCCCGCGGCGCGAGTGGCGCAGATTTCAAAGGCAGCAGGGAGGCGCGAAGGCCGGCCGGCTAGGGGCGGGTTATGCCGAAGGTGCCTTCGAAGTCGTGAGAAAACTTTTTGAGGGACTCATTGATTTTGCCGGGTTGCTCGGAGAGTGTGGCCCTCATCTGATCGACCAATTGAGGTTTGAAGCGGAGCAGTTCGATGGCGGCGACAATCAGGGAAAGGTGATTGTTGATATCGTGGCGCATAATCGCCAACTTGCGATTCAACTCATCAATTTCCTCGACGGTCAGGGTCACAGGTTTTACAGGTAACGGCACATCACCAGCATGCGCTCAACCGGAGATGGAGGCAAGCGGATTTGGCTGGGTTTGGCCGCCGCGGCGCCTCGCATTTCCTCACGCGTTACGGAGCTTTTGGGCCTCCCCCGACCAAGAGGATGCGGAGCTTGAACCGGGTTTTTTTGATTGACCACCGGCGGCAGCGCTTTAAGCTGCAAAGATGAGCCCAAGCGGCAACCAATTCACGGGCGGCGCTTTGCAAATGCGACTTCGCATTCAACCGAAACCGGTTTTCATCCTGGTGCTGCTCGGGCTGACCATGGCCGCGTGGCCGGCCCGCGCCGATGAGCAAGACGATCAGTACTTGAGTGTTTACAATCTCGTTGCACGTGCCGATGAGCTGAACGCCAGCGGACAGGCCGACAAAGCCCTGGCCAAATACCGCGAAGCGCAGAGGGCGTTGGTCACTCTCCAAAGAACTTACCCGACCTGGAATGTCAAAGTGGTCACTTTCCGTCAGAATTACATTGCGGAAAAAGTAGCCGCTTTGACGCAGAAAACGTCCGCCCCCGCGACAAACGCCGCGACCGGCGGGTCCCGTGCCGCACCTGAAACTAAAACCGCGGGTTCGGCCTCGACGCCTCAGGTCCGGCTTCTGGAGGCTGGCGCCGAGCCGCGCAATGTCTTGCGATTGCACCCCAAGCCGGGCGACAAGCAGAATTTAAGCATGACGATGAAAATCGCTATGGACACCCGCATGGGCGACATGCCCGGCCAGGCCATGAAAATGCCTGCCATGAATATGACGTTGGAGGTGACCGTCAAGAGCATCACCACCGAAGGGGATATCAGTTATGAGATGGTCATGGGCGAAGCCACCATCGCCGAGGAACCCGGAACCCTCCCCCAGGTCGCCCAGGCAATGAAATCCGCGTTGGCCAACCTCAAGGGGTTGTCCGGCACCGGCACCATCTCCAGCCGGGGCGTGAGCAAAGGAATCGACTTCAAAGCGCCGGCCGGGGCGGACCCTCAAGCGAGCCAAATGTTTGACCAGGCCAAGGGCTCTTTCGCCACGCTGGCAGTTCCTTTCCCTGAGGAAGCCATTGGCCCGGGCGGCAAATGGGAAGTCAAGACGACGCTTAAGTCCCAGGGCATGACCATTGAGCAGACGGCCAACTATCAACTGCTCACCGTCGAGGGCGAGCGTCTCACCGCCCGCTGCACCATCGCCCAGCACGCCGCCAACCAAAAAATCCAGAACCCCGCCATGCCCGGCCTGGCGCTGGACCTGACCAAAATGACCGCCAACGGCACCGGTGAGCTCACCTCCGACCTGGGCCAATTGCTGCCGTCAGCCGGAACGATGGACTTGCATTCCGACGTTTCCATGGGGATGAACATGGGCGGCAAGAAGCAGAACATGGAGACGAAAATCGACCTGAACCTGCGACTGGAAGCAAAGTAGGCCTCTCCGCCGGGCCGGTCTGCTCCCGTATTGACACTCCGCTGAATACCGCGCCGCCGTTGTGGTCCAATCTTAGGGCGCGGACTGGCGCCAGGCGCAGCCCGGGCACAGTTTTTATTGGCCCCCGATCGCCGCTTTACGTTAAACTCGATGGTGCGCTAATCCATAAACGACGGTGTCATGATTGAAGTTGCTAACCTGACCAAGCGATACGCGGGCCGCACTGCGGTCTCGAATATCTCCTTTACCGTGGAGCGAGGGGAGATTGTGGGCTTGCTGGGCGAGAATGGCGCCGGGAAAAGCACCACCATGCGCATCCTGGCCGGCTACCTCCCGGCCACCTCCGGCACAGTGCGGGTGGGGGGCCTGGACGTCTTCCACCATTCCGAGGAGGTGCGGCGGCGCATCGGCTACATGCCCGAGAACAATCCCCTCCACTACGATATGCGGGTGCGTGAGTATTTGAAGTTCCGCGCGCGCCTGAAAGGTTTGGGTTGGAAGGAATCGCGCCGGCGAGTGGATGTGGTGATGGAACAGTGCAGCCTGACGGAGGTCGCCCGGCGGATCATCGGCCAGCTTTCCAAGGGTTACCGGCAACGCGTCGGCCTGGCCGATGCGCTGGTCCATGAGCCGGAACTGCTGATTCTGGACGAGCCGACGATCGGCCTGGACCCCAACCAGATTCGGTCCGTACGCCAGCTCATCAAGGGCCTGGCCAGCACCCATACGGTTCTGATCTCGACCCATATTCTGCCGGAGGCCGAGATGACCTGCCACCGGGTGATGATTATGTACGGCGGCAGGATTCTGGCCGCCGACACACCCGACAATCTGCAGCGCTTCATGAGCCACAACAGCCAGGTGGTGGCCGAGATCGCCGCCCCGTTAGCCGAGCTGCAACAATGCTGGGCCGAAGCGGCTGAAATCGAGCATTACGAGGTATCCGCCGCGGAAGGGGATTATTTCCGTTGCGCGCTGACGCCGCGCAACGGCATGGATTTGCGGCCGCACGTCTTTGCCCTGGTCAACCAGCGCGGCTGGTCGCTGCGCGAGTTGACACGCAATCGGCATTCGCTGGAAGATATTTATTTGCAAGTGACCCGGCCCGACGAGGAGGAGGAAACCTGATGGGGGCTTATTGGACGCTCACCCGGCGGGAGCTGACCAGCTATTTCCTCTCGATGACCGGCTACGTGATCATCGCGGCGGCGATGTTCCTGCTGGGCTTCAGTTTCATCGTTCTTTTGGTCAAGCTCCAGAACGATCCCACTTCGATGCCGGTGACGGAATTATTTTATATCACGCCATTTTTCTGGCTCGTCCTGCTACTCTCCACCCCGGTCATCACGATGCGGGTGTTTGCCCTGGAGAAGTTCTCCGGGACTTTTGAAACGCTGATGACGGCACCGGTGAGCGATCTCCAGGTGGTGCTGGCGAAATTCACGGCCGCGATGGTGTTTTATGCGGTGATGTGGCTGCCCCTGCTGGCCTGCCTGCTGGTGGTGCAACATTATACCAGCGACCCGAACGCGCTCGATGCGGGGGTGGTGGCCAGCACGTTCATTGGGATTCTGCTGCTCGGCGCGCTCTTCGTCTCCCTGGGGTGTTGCGCCTCCGCCCTGACGCGCAGCCAGGTGACCGCCGTAATGATCAGCCTCGGCTTTGGTGCCACGCTCTTCCTGCTCGCTGTGCTGGCCAGCCAGTTCCCCGTCAAGGCAGACTGGGAGGCCCAGGTCCTTAACTCGCTCTCCTTTTTCGAGCAAATGCACGACTTTGCCCGCGGGGTCATCGATACCCGCCCGGTCGTCCTTTATCTTAGCCTGACTCTGTTCTTTTTATTCCTCAACTTGAGGATTCTTGAGAGCCGCCGTTGGAAGTAAACCGCACCCTGAAATGGCGCCCCAGTCCCAGACCAAACCCAGCTTCTCGCCCTACCGCAAATGGGGCGTCGGTCTGCAGGTTTTTGTCTTCATCCTCATCGTCTTGTCGGTGGTGCTCATGGTCAATTACCTCAGCCAGGCTTACTTTGTGCGGTTCCATCTAAGCGCCTCGACGAGAAACCCGTTGTCGCCGCGCACCCTCAAGGTGCTGGAGTCACTCACCAACCAGGTCAAAGTCATTATTTATTACGATAAAGAGGACTCGCTCTACAACGAGGTTTCTGAACTGGTCAATGAATACAAGCTGGCCAGCACGAAAATCTCCGTGCAGGTAGTGGACTACACGCGGGACCAGGCGACCGCGTTACAGCTCAAAGAGAAATACCCCGCCATTCTCGGCTCGCCTAACGCCAAAAACCTCGTTCTGTTCGATTGCGCCGGCAAAGTCAAAGTGGTGGAAGGCAACCTGTTGGCCCGGTACGTGCTCGAACAAGTCCCCAATGAAAAAGAGCCCGAGTTCCGGCGCAAGCCCACCGATTTCATGGGCGAACTGATGTTCACGACAGCTTTGCTAAATGTGAGTAACCCGACTCCGCTCAAGGCCTATTTCCTTCAGGATGACGGCGAGCACGATATCACCGGCGATGAGAAGGATGCCGCCAGCTATCTCCAATTCGCGTACATTCTCGCGCAGAATTATATCTTACCCAACAAGCTCTCTCTTGGCACCAATGCGATTCCGATGGATTGCAATCTCCTGATCATCGCCGGGCCGACCAGCCGCCTGCCTGAAACTACCCTCCAAAAAGTGGACCAATACCTCGACCAGGGCGGCCGGTTGTTCGCGCTTTTTAACTTCACCACGACCAACCACGAAACCGGCCTGGAAAAGATCCTCGCCAAGTGGGGGGTAAACGTCGGCACCAACTGGATCAAGGACCCGGATAACTTCACCCAAGCTAATTTTTCAGACATGATTGTGGCGAACTTCGGCAAACACGCGCTCGTCAATCCTCTCCTGCGCAAGCGTCTCCAGCTATTGATGCCCCGCTCGATTGGCAAACTCGCCGCCGCCCCTGTCCCTGGCGCGCCGCGTGTCGAGGAACTCGTTTTCTCCGGTCCGAGGTCTTTTGCCGATGGGAATCCCGCTCTGGGCTCACATCCGTTCCCCTTGATGGTGGCGGTTGAAAAGGACCCCATCAAAGGCGTCATTACTGAACGAGGCACTACCCGCATGGTGATTGCCGGGGACTCATTTTTCCTGGGCAACCATTTTATCGAAGTTATCGGCAACCAGTTATTTGCCCATTGCGTTGCCAACTGGCTGCTGGACCGCACCCAGTTGCTCCAGGATATCGGGCCCCGGCCCGTCAAGGAGTACCGCCTGGCCATGACCAGAGCGCAGTTACAAAGCGCTCAATGGATTTTGCTGGCCGGTATGCCGGGCAGCGCCCTGCTGGCCGGATTCCTCGTCTGGCTCCGGCGTCGCCGCTAAGCCGAAATCCGAAGGCCGAAATTCGAAATGCGAAATAGGCATGAACCCTAAGCACACCTGGTTCTGGCTCTTGCTGGCCTTGGGGCTCCTGGGCCTCATCCTGTTCCTCAAACCCCACGCGACCAGAACCCCACCGGGACCGCCCAGAATCCTCCCCAATCTCAGGGCAACGACTGTCACTTCCGTGCTCGTCCGCAACTCCGGCCCCGTCCAACTGGGGATTCGGGCCCAACGGACCAACCAAATGTGGGAGTTAACGGAGCCGGTTAGCTATCCCGCCGAATCTACCAATATCGAGTATCTCCTTGGTGCTCTCGAGCGGCTGACTGCCGCAACGTATATTTCCCCGGCGGAGTACCGGGGCCGGTCCATGGCCGATGAAGAATACGGGTTTGCTTCGCCCCAGGCGTCGCTGACTCTCTGGCAGGGCGGTGAGCGCACCCAGATTCTATTCGGAGCGCGAACTGTTCCCGGCGACCAGGTTTTTCTCGAGGTCGTTAGCGGCGAAGGCGCTTACGTGGTCGATGCTGATATTTTGAAATTGATTCCGCGCTCGGCTGACGATTGGCGGGATACCGCTGTGCTCAACCTTGAAAGCCTGGTCTTCGACCGCATCGCGGTGACCAACAACGGAAAGGCCTTCGTGCTGCAGCGTGAGGGGCCGGCCCGGCCCTGGCGGATTGTTTCCCCCAGTCCTGCCCGCGCTAACAATCCGCGCATCGCGGAGGCCCTCGAAAAACTCCAGGCGTTGCGCGTCCAGGGGTTTCTCGCCGAGGATTCCAGGATCGAGGGAGAGGCCCTTGGCCTTGCACCTGCGGAATTGGAATTATCCTTCGCGCAGGGCACCAACCCGGTGGCTCTGCTCCAATTTGGCAAGAGCCCAACCAACAACACCGGCCTGGTTTATGGCCAGCGCTCCGGCCAAAAAACCATTTTCACGGTGCCGGGCGAGCCACTGGCCCTGTGGAAGCTCTCCCTCAACGACTTTCGCGACCCGCACCTGCTGGCCCTCACCACGCCGGTGCAACACATCGCCGTCCATGGCCAGGATGCTCTTCTGCTCCAGCGCCAGACCGACGAAACCTGGCATATCCAACCGCAGGATTTTCCTGTCGATAGCACTGTAGTTGACGAACTCGTTTCGGCCCTTACTAACATCAATATCATTCAGTTCACCAAAGATGCGGTCACGCTGCCGGATTTACCAGCTTACGGACTTGGCTCTCCCGTCCTGGAATATGTTTTATATCCGGCCCCTTCCGAGGAGGCCGTCCCCGGCACCAATGGCCTCGCCCTTGCCTTCGGGGTGAGCACCAACCAACCCGACAAGGTTTACGTCCGGCGCGCTGACGAAAGTTCAATCTACGCGATCAGCTCCAATGACTTTGCGCGGTTGCCCAAGTCCAGTTGGCAGTTCCATGAGCGCCGGCTCTGGCATATTTCCGAAAGCAACATCGCCGGCGTCACCCTGCGGCAGCAAGGCAGAGAGCGAAAATTGGTTCGGCGCGGCCCGGGCGAGTGGTCCCTGGCGCCAGGTTCTTCGGGCATCATCAATCCGCTGGCGGTCGAGGCCACCGTCACCGGTTTGGCCCAGGTCTCTGCCGTGTGGGTCGCTCGGGGCGAAGAAAACCGCGCCCGGTACGGCATCACCGAGAGCTGCCGCCAGATTACGATCGAGTTGAAAAACGGGGCGAAGGCAACGATCGAGTTTGGCGCCCAGGCTCCTTCCACAGACCGGTATGCCGCGGTGGCTCTCGACGGCCAGGTTTGGATTTTGGAATGTCCCTGGAATCTCTACCGGGACATCGAGCTCTATCTCTCGGTTCCCTGACAACTCTGGATTTTGGACCAACTCCATGGCTCGCTGTCCTAAACCCCGCTTCTGGCGCCTGTGCCGGGTTTACTTCCGGCACGTCCGCATGACGGTCTGGCTCATCATCCTGGCGGTCCTGGGAGTGCTGATTTACCTCAACCAGGTCGGGCTGCCGGGGTTCGTCAAACGGCCGCTGCTTGAGAAATTGCGCGCGCGGGGTCTCGATCTCCAGTTCGCCCGGCTGCGCGTGCGCTTTTATCAGGGCATCGTGGCGGACAACGTCCGCTTTGGAAGCGCCGGCGAGCCGCTCAGCCCGCAATTGACCCTCCGGGAGGTGCAGGTTGAACTTAACGGCCGCGCGCTCAGACGGTTCCAATTGCAGGTGGATGCACTGAAGCTCCGGCAGGGACGCCTGGTGTGGCCGCTGGCCGCGACCAACCAGGCCCCTCGTCAGCTCTCGCTGGAAAACATCGAAACCGAACTGCGCTTTTTGCCGAATGACCAATGGGCCCTCGATCATTTCAAAGCCAATTTTCTCGGCGGCAGGATTCAGATTTCGGGCACCGTCACCAACGCCTCCGCAGTCCGTGATTGGAAATTCTTCCAGGCCGGTCCGCCCGCCCCGGGCGGCTCCTGGCAAAACCGCCTTTGCCAGGCGGCCGACGCTCTCGAGCGCGTTCATTTCTCAGCTCCTCCCGACCTGCGCCTGGACGTGCGCGGCGACGCCAGCGACCTCCAGACCATCAGCCTTCGCCTGCTGCTCGTTGCACCGGGCGCGGATACCCCCTGGGGCGCGGTTTCCGAGGGCCGGCTTTCCGCCCGGCTCTTCGCCGCCACCAATCATGGGCCGTCTCGGGCCGAACTCAGCCTTGAAGCCGTTAATGCCCAAACGCGCTGGGCCGACATCACCAATTTTCAACTCGGCCTCCATCTCTCCACGTTCGAAGGACAAACTAATCTGCTCCAGGGCGCGCTGGACCTTTCTTCGCGGCAGGTCCAAACCCCCTGGGGTGGTGGCACTAACCTCGCCTTGACCGCCCGGTGGATCCACGCCATCACCAATCCCATCCCGCTCTCCGGGTTCGCGAAATTTCAATGCGACCAGCCGCAGACCAAATGGGCGGGCGCAAGCCAAGTTCAATTCTCGGCCAATTTCGCCACTCCCGCCTCGACCAACCCGCCGCCGCGTTGCGACGACTCATGGGGTTGGTGGACCAATCTCCAACCTTACCTCCTGGATTGGGAGTGCCATCTGACTCAGCCACAGTCGCCGAAACTCCAGGCCGACGAAGTCGCGTGTGGTGGCACCTGGCGTGCACCGGAACTGACCGTTACCAACCTCCAGGCGCGCCTTTACCACGGCCAACTGGCCGCGCGCGCCGGCCTCGATGTCGCGACCCGCGCGCTCCAGCTCAACCTCTCTTCCGATTTCGCTCCGCAACAAATCGCGTCGCTCCTCACCGAGGATAGCCAACGCTGGCTGGACCAGTTTTCGTGGCCTGAACCGCCGCAGCTCAAGGCGGACATCGCGCTGGTTCTGCCCGCCTGGACCAATCGCCAGCCGGATTGGCGCCGCGAAGTCCAGCCGGCTCTAAGGATGCAGGGCGAATTCAACTTGCCCAGGGGCGGCACTTATCACCAGGTCCAGTTTACCACCGCCCGTTCCCATTTCTCCTATTCAAATCTCTGCTGGCATCTGCCGGACCTCACCCTCACCCGCCCGGAAGGCGGCCTCGCGGCTGAACACCGCGCCAACGACTTGACCAAAGATTATTATTGGCACATCTCCAGCACCCTCGACCCGCGGTGCCTGCGTCCGCTGCTCGAAACCAACCAGCAGCGCGGGCTCGATTCCGTTGCTTTCAGCCAGCCGCCGGTGCTCGACGCTGAAATCAGAGGCCGGTTTCACGACCACGCCAGCATTGGCCTCAGCGCGCGCGTCGGCCTGACGAATTTTACCTTTCGCGGCGAGACTGCCTCCAGTCTCCAAACTACGCTCCGATATACCAACCGGGTGCTGCAATTCTTTGACCCACGAATCGAACGGGGCACCCAGCACATTTGGGCGGACGGTGTGCTGGCCGATTTCAACGCCCAGGCGGTCTATCTCACCAATGGCTTCAGCACCGCCGAGCCGATGGTCATCGCTCGCGCCATCGGTGAAAAAATCGGCCGCACCATCGAGCCTTACCAATTCAGCCAGCCGCCTGTTGCCCACGTCCATGGCACGATTCCCATGCACGGTGAGGAAGGGGCCGATTTGCACTTCGACCTGGACGGGGGGCCTTTTCATTGGTGGAAGTTCAACGTCCCCCACATTGTCGGCCACGTCCATTGGGCCGGCGAACACCTGGTCTTGAGCGATATGCGGATGGATTTCTATGAAGGTAAAGCCACCGGTTCGGCCGCCTTCGATTTTGATGCCGACGAGGGCACCGATTTTCAATTCTCCATCTCCACCACCGATATCCTTCTTCAGGCGCTCATGGCCGACCTCTCGCCCCTGACCAATCACCTGGAAGGGCGCCTGGTCGCCAACCTCACCATCACCAAAGGCAATACCGCCGACTGGCGTTCCGTCGATGGCTCTGGAAGCCTCGCTCTGCGCGACGGCCTCATCTGGGACATCCCCCTCTTTGGCGTCTTCACCCCCGTGCTCAACGGCATCTCGCCAGGGCTGGGTAACAGCCGCGCCAGCGCCGCGACCTGCGGTTTTGTCGTCACCAACGGCATCATCCGCTCCGATGACCTGGAGATCCGCTCGCCCGCCATGCGCCTCGAATACCGCGGCACCGTCGCGCTGGACGGCCATCTCAACGCCCGCGTCGAGGCGGAACTGCTGCGTGATATGTGGCTGCTGGGCCCGCTGGTCAGCACCGTCTTCTGGCCTGTTACTAAACTTTTCGAATACAAAGTGACCGGCGTCCTGAGCGACCCCAAAACCGAGCCGCTCAATCCTCTTCCCAAACTCATCCTCATGCCCTTCCATCCCTTCCGCACCTTCAAGGGCCCCAAACCGGACGACCTCGATTCCACTCACCCCAACGCTCCGCCATTTAAACCCAACTCGCCTTAGAGCATGTCTTAAATTTGTAGCAGCCGACGCAAGGAGGCTCAAATCTCAGAGCGTGTTTGGAAATTGTAGCCGCCGACGTGAGGAGGCGGAGAGTTGAGCGGTTTTCCGGGCAGAATCCGCAACGGTGCCCCAATTTTAAGACACGCTCTCAGATATCTTTGGCAGAGATCGGAGCCTCCTGGCGTCGGCTGCTACAATTTGCTGCGGGTCACGCCCCTGGATGCTTCCAGGGTCCACGGTAAGGACGGTGGAGATGCTTCGTCGCATCAGCGTCGCCCACGACCACGCGCTTCACCGGGTCATAGACAATTGGCCGGCCGAGTCCCATCGCGACGTTCGCCATGATGCAGCTTGCGGTCGAGATATGACCTGCTTCGATATCCGCGACGGGACGGCCGCGGGTTTCGATGGCCGCCAGGAAATCGCGCATGTGCAGGCGCGTGGCGGGCGCGGCATTCAGTTCGATATCTTTCTCGTTGACGTCCTCCGGGTATTGCTCCCGTTCGAAGACGCATTCGAAGTGGAGCGGTTTGGCCTGGCTGTCCGCCGGAATGAAATCGGCCCGCATGGTGCTGGCCTTGAGCGTCCCTTTATCGCCGTAAATGAAGACCGCCCACGGGTAATCCGGGTCGGGGGGCGCGCCCCAGGTGCGGTGCTGCCAGACCGCATCGAAATTGTCGTATTCAAACGTCGCGGTTTGGGTATCGGAAATGTTCGACTTGCCCCCCTTCTCGACGAAGATGCCCCCGGCCGAAGTAATGCGTTTGGGCCAGCCGAGGTTGAGCATCCAGCGGGCCGTGTCGAACATGTGAACGCACATGTCGCCCACGATGCCGTTGCCGTATTCGGTGAACGTGCGCCACCAGCGCTTGTGCGGCAGCCCGTCATACGGGCGCAACGGCGCCGGGCCGGTCCACATTTCATAATCAAAAAAGTCCGGGACCGGCTCCAGGGGCGGGTTGCCATTGGCGCGCATGTGAAAGTAACAACACATTTCAACGTGGCCGACTTTGCCAAGCAGGCCGGCTTCGACCACTTGCTTCTTCACGTCGATCAGATGCGGAGTGCTTTTGCGTTGCGTGCCGATTTGCACCACGCGCTTGAGTTTGCGCGCCGCGTCGAGCATCGCCTCGCCCTCACGCACGTCCCGGCTGATGGGCTTCTGGCAATAAACATCGGCGCCCGCTTCCATCGCGGCGATGGCGTGGAGCGCGTGCCAATGGTCCGGCGAACCGACCAGCACGATATCGAGGTCCTTCTCCTTGAGCATCTCGCGATAATCGCCGTAGGTGCGCGGCTGTTTCCTGGACTTTTGCCGCTGGCTGGCAATTCCCACAGCTTCGGCCAGCATGTGCTTGTCCGGGTCGCAGATGGAAATGATTTCCACCGGGGCGACTTGCACCAGGCGCCACAAGTCGCTCTTGCCATACCACCCTGCGCCAATGAGCCCAACTCGCAGGGTCTTTTCAGCGGCAAAGGTGACGGGGACATAGCTGGCAGCGGACAGGGCGACCAAGGCGGCAGAACTTTTCTTGAGGAATTGGCGGCGGTTCATGCTTTTCCATTTAGGCGAAAGTCCGTCCAAAGGCAAGCCCCGAACGCCGGAACGTTGGTTTGTGGGCGGACCGTGATACTACCACCACCCTGCCGGTTAGCCGGAGTTCGGCCTGTGGGTCCCCTCCCCCCACGACGAAGGAGTGGGGATCCGCATCTCATTAACACCCCGCTTCAGCGGGGTGTGGCGTCCGGGGAAGGAGCGGGAAACCGTTTTAACGGTTTTGCCCCTGATTTCGCACTTGCTGCACGCGGCTGAAGAGGGTTTGCATGAAGCTCAATTACGTAAATCCCGAGCACGTCCACGCCATGGTTGATCTGCCCGCTCCCCTGTGCGCTGAAGCTCCCTTTCAGGGGTGCATCTCGACAAGACCACAGGAGCGCCAGCCCGCCTCCACTGTGTCACCATCCCGGTTTGTTTCTCCGTCCGGTTCTGCTATTCTTTCTCCCATGGACCACCCGCAAACCGTTTCCGCCTCCTCGAAGTACCACGGCATTGCCGCGCACGTCGGCAAGACGCCGCTGCTTCGGCTGCGCCGGCTCTCGGAGTTGACCGGCTGCGAAATCCTCGGCAAGGCGGAATTCATGAATCCCGGCGGCTCAGTGAAAGACCGCGCCGCGCTGGGCATCATTACGGAGGCCGAGGCCAGCGGTGCATTGCCTCCCGGCGGCACGATTGTGGAAGGCACCGCCGGCAATACCGGCATCGGTCTCACCGTCCTCGGTCACGCTCGGGGTTACCGCACGGTCATTGTGATCCCGGAGACCCAGTCGCCGGAGAAGCTGTCGCTGCTCCGCACCCTCGGTGCCGAAGTCATGGCGGTGCCGGAGAAGCCCTACAGCGATCCTGGAAACTACAATCGCGTGGCGCAGCGGTTGGCGCAGGAGCGCGGCTGGTTCTGGGCGAATCAGTTCGATAATACGGCCAATCGCCTGGCTCATTACCGCACTACCGGCCCGGAGATTTGGGAACAGACCGGCGGCCAGGTCACGGCGTTCGTTTCCGCCGTCGGCACTGGCGGCACACTGGCGGGCACCGCGCAATTCCTCAAAGAACGCAATCCGCAAGTCGCGGTGATTTGTCCGGACCCGTACGGGGCGGCCATGTGGTCGTGGTTCACCCACGGCCATACCAATATCAAGGACGGCGATTCTCACGCCGAAGGCATCGGCCAGACACGCGTCACCAAGAACCTCGAGGGCACCGTCGTGGACAAGGCGTATCGCATCGATGATCAGAGCGCGCTGACAATCATTTATCAACTGTTGCGCGAGGAGGGTCTCTTCCTGGGATTATCTTCCGGCATCAATCTGGCCGGGGCGGTTCGCGTTGCGAAGGACCGCGGCCCGGGTCAGACGATTGTCACGATGCTGTGCGATTCCGGGCATAAGTATGCCTCGAGGTTATTCAATCCCGAATGGCTCGCGGCCCACCAGCTTGCTCCGAACCGCCCGGTGGAGCAGGTGCTCGAATGAAGGGGCGGTCACCGGCCCCGGCGAAACAGGCGCTTCAGTGCGGAAGGCCGGCTAACGCCCCGCTCGGTGATAAAACCCGTAATGAGCCGGGCCGGGGTGACATCGAAGGCATCATTGCGGGCGCAGGCCCCTTCCGGTGTGAGACGGACTTCGCCCACTTTGCTCTTGCCCATCGCCCCGGTGAAGTGAGTCACCTCGCGGGCATTCCTTTGTTCGATCGGAATTTCCTTCACGCCGTCCTTGATGGTCCAATCCACCGTGCTTTCCGGGAAAGCCACATAAAAAGGGACGCCATGGGCTTTGGCGGCCAGCGCTTTCATATAAGTGCCGATCTTGTTGGCGACATCGCCACGCGCAGTGACGCGATCAGCCCCGACGATGACCAAATCCACCAGGCCGCGCTGGAGCAGGTGTCCGGCCGCGTTGTCGGAAATCACGGTGAGGGGCACGCCGCGTTCGCCCAGTTCCCAGGCGGTGAGGGCCGCCCCTTGATTGCGGGGCCGAGTCTCGCTGACCCAAACATGGACGGGCAACCCGTGACTGTGCGCCAGGTAGATCGGGGCGGTGACTGTCCCCCAGCCAACCGTCGCCAGGCGGCCCGCGTTGCAATGGGTCATAATCTGCAGCGGTTCGCCGCGTTTCTTCTTCTTGAGCGCCGCGCGTAGCAGCGCCAAGCCGTGCTCGCCCAGGGTGCGGTTGAGCGCGACATCCTGGTCGGCCAATTCGGCCGCGCGGCCATAGGCGGCGGCGCGGCGTTCGGCGGGTGCCAGGGGCCGCAGCCGGGCGCGCATTTGGTCGAGGGCCCAGCGCAGGTTAATCGCCGTCGGCCGGGTTTTGATGAGGCGCGCGTAGGCGCCCTTAAGACCGGCGTTACCGGGGTCGGTGCGCATCGCCAGGGCCATGCCGTAGGCAGCGGTGACGCCAATCAGCGGGGCGCCCCGCACCTGCATGGTCGAAATGGCTTGGGCCACATCCTCGACCGTGCGCAAGCGCACCATGGCCATTTCGTGCGGAAGCCTCGTTTGATCGATGATTTCAACCGACCAGCCGTCACGCGCCAGCCAGAGTGAACGGGGGACCGAAGGCTTACGGCTTTTAGGCATGCGTCTGTTCTATGGTGAACGCAATCTTTTGCGAATCTGTTCAGGATCCTGCCTCAAATCGAGGATGGCGGCCACCAGAATCCGAGTCGGATGATGTTCGTAGAAAATTCCATACGGAAACCGTTGCATCACCTGCCGCCTAACCGCCTCGACGTAAATCGGCGCCATTTGTGGGAACGTTGCGATGCGCGTCAGATAGGCATCCACAACCAGCATGAATTCCACCCCCAACCCCTCGTGATAGTCCTCAAAACGATTGAAAGCCTCCTGGAGGTCCGCGTCGGCGCCAGTCAGGAGCTCCACGGGCAGGCTCATCGAGGCCCGAGGATGCGGGCCTTAACCTCGTCCCAGGCAACTACATCCTCTGGGTGGTGCCGGTAATGGTCGAGCCGCTCCTTCAGAATCGTGACGTGCTCCTCTCGCGGCGCCAACGTCTCCGGATGCGCCGCCAGTTCCTCCCAAAGTTCTCCCACCAGAATGAGTTTCTCTTCGGGCGAGAGGCTCTTCAGCTCAGGGATTTTTTCCCTAATCATGCCGTAGCCTAATTCAGGAGTTGAACCCCATCAAGCCCCCTCTCTACACGTCGCAAATCTGCACGCCCTGCTTGAGCGAGGCCAGCGCATCCGGGCGTTTGGGAATAAATTCCTGGGCGACAAAACCCTTGAACCCGGTTTCTATGATCGCCTTGATCACCGCCGGGTAATTGATCTCCTGGGTCTCGTCGATCTCGGCGCGGCCCGGCACACCCCCGGTATGGTAGTGGGCAATCAAGTCGTGATGCTCGCGAATCGTCGCGATCATATCGCCCTCCATGATCTGCATGTGGTAAATGTCATAGAGCAGTTTGAACCGCTCCGAACCGACGCGTTTGACCAGTTCCACACCCCACGGCGTATGGTCGCACATGTAATCGGGATGGTTATGCTTGCTGTTGAGCAATTCCATGCAGACGGTGACCTTGTGCTTCTCGGCAATGGGCGCAATGCGCTTGAGACCGATGGCGCAATTCTCCAGCCCTTGCTCGTCGGACATGCCTTTGCGATTGCCGGAAAAACAAATGATGTTGGGATAGCCATGTTCGGCCACGACCGGAGCCGTCTTCTCAAAGAATTCAACGATCTTGTCGTGATTTTCCACCCGGTTGAGCCCGCTGGTGATTCCCCCGGGTACGCCGCTGACCATCGCGCACACCAGGTCGTGCTGCTTGAGCGTGGGGAAATCTTTCACTTCCAGCAGTTCGACGGATTGCAACCCGATTTGTTTGCCGGCGGCGCAAAACTCGTCGAGCGGAATTTTATCGTAGCACCATTTGCAAACCGAGTGGTTAATGCGGCACTTGAGTTTGGGGCCGGCGGCGCTATCGGCCGCCTGCAAACGTTGGGATAAGTTGGCAGCGGCTGCCAGGGCAACCGTGCCGCCTGTGACTTTGCGCAGAGCTGTTCGGCGGGACATATCACGTTTCATGAGATCCATATTACACCGCTCTGGGCCTGATGACACGGTTTTTTTGACCTTATGCACGCGCACAATTCCGCCTTATGATTCAAAGGAGTCCTTTCCATTTTGAAAGCGGGCGCCTTTATACGTCGCAACTCGACAAGAAAGGCATCGTAACGCGGATTGGCCGCAGGTTTCATACTTCTGATTCGATTCGCCAAAAGATTTAACCGGATTGACCCGTGATCACAATGCCAGACGCAGCCGCGTAAATCCCCGCCATTAGCCATTTGCGGCCAATCGCAGCTTAAAATATGGAATGGCTTATGCTGTCAAAAATCCATGAAATTGGACAAGTCTGCCACCGCGCCGCAACTCCCATTGCTGTTGAACGTCGACAATGCCGCTGCCCTTTGCCTGCAGGAGAAAGACCCGTTTTACCTCGTCGCCTTCATGCTCCAGAACTGGCTGGGGGACGTGGTCATTCACGCCGCCACCGAATACGCCGAGAAGAAAAACCCCAAGGAACGCGCGCTCCAATCCGGCGAAGCCTGGCGGCGCTTCAACGAGACGTTCAAACTCCAGTTGCCCACGATGTGTTATTGCCTGTTCGGCCAAATGCTCCTGTTCATCGCCAGCGACAATTCCCACGGCAACTCGCTCCGGCGCGCCTGGGTCGCCCTCAACATCGAGCACGAGGCCACCGGCGATTACCTGGGCCCGAAATCAGCGGCCCTCGTTGAGGCACTCCCCGAACCGGTTCTGACTCCGGCCGCCGCCGGCGATAAGGGCAGCCCCGCTCCGAGGCCGGAAACCATCAATCAACCCGCCAGCTCCAAGGAACCAGAAACTATCAACTTCCAACCATCCACTCCCAACCAATCGGCCGGGAGTCCCACACTCGACCCGCAACCCGCCAAGCAACCAGAAACCATCAATGCTCAACCAACCGCTACCAACCAACCGATAACCCCCGACCAACCGGAAATCATCGACCCTAGGATAGTTGCGATTAACGAACTGGCCCGCCGCACCATCATCCGCTGGTGCGATTGGGTGGACGCCGCGGTGCATATGCGAACCCACCGCCTCTGGCATCTTGCGCCGGGGTGCTTCGACCCCGACCCCGACACGCGGCACCTGGCCGCGCTCGGAAACGCCCAGCGACATATCGCGAAACTCGATCCGCGCGCCCAGGCTGCCTGGCTCTGGGACTTCTCCCACGCCGCCGAACATTTCAAGGATTCTCCCAAATGGGCTGCCCTCGGCAAAGCAATGGCCGCCGGCTCACCCTCCACCGACCCAGGGGTGGGGAATCCCTCGGGGCCGCTCTGGACTTACCAAGCTGTGGATACCCTGGTCATCGCCCTCTGGCCGCTGGTCAAAACTTACAATTGGACTTACCGGGACCTGCTGAACGTCATCCGCCCCGCGCTCAAACGACCAAAGGCTTATCCCTGCGAACGGGAACAGGACTTTGCCACCTATTGCACCAACGTCCTCGGCCTGCGCAAAACGACCAAAGGCGCCACCGCCAGAAACGGCAAGCCCGCCGGGCACGAAATAGCCATCCAACTCATTTGGCCGACGAAATCGGAAACCGCAAATCTCAAATCGAAAATCAAACATCAAACATCAAACATGGAGAAAAACCTATGACGGCACGTGAAGCAGTGATGCAAGCCTACCTCGAACTCGGCATAACCCGCGAAGACGCGGAGTTACGCGGCAAATACGCCGATGGCGTTATTCCCGACGCCGTGCCGTTTACCGGCTATCCGATCGAACCCGGCCACGAACGCGAGCTCGTCGATTGCCTGAAACGAGTATTCCGCTACATGGACGCTCACCCACAGGAGATCCAGGCCTTGTTGAAAAACAAAATGGCAAAACGCACCAGCGCGAATTGAGGCGGCGGGACCGGAGCGCGGACATTCCTGTCCGCAGCAATGTGTTGCGCGAGAGAGCGGCAGTAAATCCGAGCCGCGCCCGCCCTCGGAAGTTGCTGCGGACAGGAATGTCCGCGCTCCGCCGCAACCGACATGCCGTAGCGCAGATTTCGTAGCGCAGATTTCCAAATCTGCTGTACCGCCGACTTCCAGTCGGCAGCCGTGGTGGTGGTGGCGCCTTCAAGATTCCGAACCTGCCTCCCGGTAGCGAGGGCAGCGGATTTGGAAATCCGCGATACGGCAGACTGAAAGTCTGCGCTACGTCGCGGCGCCCCTGCCGCGGCTGGGGAGTGCCGGGCAGGGACACCGGAACGGCGCGGGTGCTTCGCGCGGATTTAAGCAATTAAGATGTCAAAGAACACGGTCCGTCCTCAGGTTAAAGATGACTGAACCCAGAGGGGGGCCTGCGAAATTAGTGCAATCTGGTGCAATTTGGTGCAATCTAGTGCAACGGACGGCGTGGACGGGACCACAGACCACGGTTACAGCACTACAGGACCACGGACCACAGGGCCACAGACCAGGGAGCGCGCCACCGCCCACCAACGACCGACCACCGGACCTTGAAAAGGCAGCAACCGCCGTCATGAGCGGCCAGGCCGGCGCGGCCACGCCGGGCGATTGATGACCAAATTTGATCATGAAGAAAATTTACCGTACATGCGCGCGCTTGGCTTCTTAGTGGAAGCGACTTTTTATTAAGAAGCCCGAATGTCGTAAACGTATACCCCGTCATCAAGGCGTCCGGACGATCGCTTGCGTCGGAAATCGCTGGTGCGTATAAGGCCAGAGAACGTAATGTTCCGGGAGGCACGTATGGAATTAATGCCAATCGGTCAAGGCGGCCACTCCGCCGACGTCAGGATCTATCTTATTCTCAACGGTCATTCCATCCCGGTGGCCCAATTGGGACCGGGTTTTCTGCTGCTCGATTCGCCTGCTGATCATCCGCCCGGGAAGGCCAGCATAATCCTGCACGTGCACCAGAGTGAGCGGAGTTGGCGCGTCCTCCTTCCCGATGGCATCTCTGCAGGCTCGAAGCGGGTGGCCATAGTGGCAACGGCATGAAGATTCCCGCCAATGTCCCGTGGTTTCCGTGAGCACTGAACCACCTGCCCGTGTAGACCTAATCTGGGAATAATTCCATACCCGAAGGGTTGACAGGCGGTAGCCAGGTGGTTGTTCGCGGGGCAGCAAGCGAACGATCACCGAAAAACCGCGGAAAGCGCGCGCACCCGGAGGGGAACGAGACCATGAGGCCCCGGCTCCAAATTCGGCGCTGGATTCCTTTCTGCTGCTCAGGCATGGTTTTGCGCGTGGGAACTTTCAGAAAGGTTACCGGTATCCGCGACAGGCGGACCGAACTACCGTCTTCTATGGTCCGTTCTGAGTATCGCACGTCCGCGCCTTCGGCCATTTCGCGTAACTCGCCCGCCTGATATCTCATGCCAGCGATTCCGCCAAATCCGACCGACGAGCGTCTCTTCCTGAAGGAAGTGAAGAACCACGCGGCTTTTCGAAAGGTCCTTCACGGTTTAGCCCTGGCGCATAATCAGGCGGCATACGACCAAAAGGTGAGAGGAGTGACCGTTTGCTGGTTCAATCTCTCCAAAGAGCATTTGGCAGAGGCGCGCGCCGCTGAAGCCTCTAAGTGTTTTCGGTCGGCTTACTCGCGTAGCTACTACGCCGCCTACAACGCATCCAAAGCCATTCGGTACTTAGTATATGGAGAAGTGAGCCTGCGCGGTGATGACCATACTAAGGCACCGGAGTTGCCTGACGATTTCCCGAATTTGTCCAAATGGACCACTATGATCACCACTCTCTACGAACACCGATTGCGTGCGGATTACGACAACTGGACGAATACTGCCGGAGAGAATACTCTGAGTCCATCCGACTGCGTGACACAAGCCCAGCAGTTTATGATCGACTGCGCAAATTACGCTAAAACCAAATACGGCGCCACACTATGACAACTGAAGATGAAAAGCTGGCGAGCGAAGAGGCCGCTAACATTTTTGCCCGTGAGATCGGTGTAACACACATCGATTCGCAAATTTCGGAGGTGGGAAACAAAGCCTTTCTGAAATTCGTCGTCGGTAGGCCAGCTCCAATTTATGACCACGCCTTAAGGAGTACCCAAAAGGCGCTTCCTGAGAATAATCCTTTCCGAGGGCTACTGAATCTCACATTTCGGGAGGCCGAAAGATTTCCGCAGTCTCTAGAAGCTGACGCACTCCAAAATATTCTGACCCGCGGAACAAGGCACATCGCGCAAGCGCCGCGGTCGGCACCCACCATTATAACTAATGTTCCTTTCCAGAATCGCGAAGATCAGAAGGCGATCCAACCTGCGACGCATCTCATCGTCGGAAGGCGCGGCGTCGGGAAATCCACGCTCATCTCTCTTGCTGCCGAGCTTCTCGAGAAAGCAAGGAAGCTGTACGTTGTCCTCGATATGCAGGCGTATACAGAACTGTGTGGGGATCGGCTACAGGCAGAGGTACTCCACGACTTCTGCAGGAAACTGGCCGACCAAGCTGAGAAGATGGCGGGAGGGGTGACTACAATCTCTCAGAGAGCTGAACTTAGGGCTCTAGCCTCCGATATTCACTCAGGTAGCCAGGACGTACGCGGGGCTCCTCCGCGGATTAATCGTATTTTGACAGGACTTTCAATGACGCTCCATTCTGACATATTCCTCTTCCTTGATGACTTCCATCTTGTTGAACTTTCGTCGCAGCCAGAACTTCTGAACATGCTTCACGGATGCGTCAAGGGCGCACGAGGATGGTTGAAGGTGGCCGGGCTGCGCACGCAGCTGCGAGCTTACGATCCAAGAACGCGCAAAGGGCTGCAGGTTCCAGGTGATGCGCAGGAGATTTCCCTGGATTTTACCTTGATCGATCCCGAAAGCGCCGAGAAGCACCTCAGGGCCATTTTGCAGGCCTTTCTTTCAGTAGTTGGTGTCGATAGGTCAACGGACGTTATCAATGAAGCCGCGCTAATGCGGCTTGTATGGGCCAATGCAGGTGTTCCCCGCGATTTTCTGCAAATGTTCGGAAAGGCGCTCGAACATGCGCGGCGTGCTAGCCGTTGGACTGTTACGTTGACCGACGTCAACTTAGCAATTGGCGAGTTCGGTCAGCAGAAGATGGATTACTTAGAGCAAGACGCCCGCAACGAACAGAACACACTCAAGAATCTCGTAGACTACCTCGAAACGTTTTGTTTAGACGAAAGGCATGTAAATGGGTTCCTGATCCGAAACGAGCGAACTCCCGAAAAGAGGGCGGTCGAGGTGCTAAGCGACTTGAGACTTGTGCATTTAATTCACCAGACGATCACTCCACATAAGGCCGGCGAACGATATGAGGCGTATTTGGTGGACTACTCCCTCTTCACGGGATTTCGCAGGCGTCCGAACATCAGAGAACTGTTGCCCGAAGACGGCCGCCAATTTAAAGCGAAGGAATTGCGCAAGTTACCGGAATTGCCGGCTGGTTTCCTCAAAGCCCACGAAGCGAGTGAGCATTAAAAGAATCTTCGTAGAAATATCTCCGCCAAGAGCTGTGTCAGGCTGGAGTAGAGACGTGAGAATTACCTGCCACAGCTTCGACCAGTTGGACAACGGCGTGCTCGAATCGCCGAAAAGACCGGCTTTGGGGTCTGACGAATGCCAGATCCAGCAACTCAGTCAACGGTCCCTGGTCCAAAGTCGGGCGATAATTGGGGCAGTTCTGTTCCAGCCACCGTTTTCCGTGCGACTCCGGATCGCCTGCAGGAATCGGCGCCGTCGCGCGCAGGGCAAGCCTCCCGTCCTTGAAGCGTTTGCCCCTCAGAGATTCGGCCCCCGCCACCAGCCAGGTTTCATACTCCTGGCAGGCAAAGACCACTGCCAGCGAGAAAGTTCTGCCCGCCCCCTCCTCAGCCGCCGCCGCAGCCAATGATCTTGCCGCGGCCGAGGCGCAAAATGCAACGTCGGCTCCCGGAGGGAACGACTTGAAGTCGCCGTCGTAAACCGCCAGCACGCCACCGCCGTTTGAACGGCGTGCAGCCAGGCGAATACCTTTGCACCATTCCATGTAATCCGGCCGGCCCTCGGCTTTGTTCCACCGAAAAACACGGGATGCCCCAAAGCGAATGACATCCTTGTCGAGTGGTAGCCGCTTGGAGGCTTCAGTCTCCAAAAGAACCTTTCGGACTAAAATCGGCAACGCGTCCGTTTCTCCATGCCCTTCACCCAGGAGCACCAGACTCTTCATGCCGCCTGGTTTGCCTTCGCCGCCTCCTCAATCCGCGCTTGGTCCACCGTCAGAAGATCGCCCGTAGTAAGCAGCCGCTCCTTAACCGCCTGGCGTTGCTCCTCCGCGACCTTCCCAACAATGGTTTTCCCTTCCTGCATCTCAACTGTCCGTACGTTATCCACGTCGAAGGAGTCCAGAAGAATAGGATTGTGCGTCGTGAGAATCACCTGACCCCGGCCATCCTTTGGAGTGGCGTTGAATTCGTCGGCAAGCAGCGACAACGCGCCTGGGAAAATCGCGTTCTCGGGTTCCTCAAACACCAGTGTCAGCTTCGACGGTGTTTGGTACAAGGCCAGCAGATGGGCGTAGAAACGACGCAGGCCATCCGATTCCTGTTCCAGCGAAAGGTCAAACACCCGGCCTCCAGCTTTGTGGCTGACGACCGCTCGCTGCGGATTCACGAGCGAGTCGAGTTCCACAGAATCAATGGAAGGATTTACCACCTGCAGAGCCGCAAGGAGTCCTTTGCGAATGCCTGGGTGATGAAAATCCTGAGTGATGCCGCGAACCACATCGCGATAGTTCGCACCGTTGTCCCACAAACCAGGAAGCTTCTGCCAGACCTCCTGACCCTGCTGGGGCGCGGTGAATGCAGTCAGTGCGGTGGCAGGAAAGTGGTAGTACCCAATCCCCGTGGAAAAGGCAGCGTTAGCGAAAACGACCTGTTGGAGCGAAGGGAAGAGACCTATGATTGGACGATCAGCATTCGCCAGCGGCACCGGTGAGACTTTCGGTGCTTTCGTCCAGTCCCACTTATTGTTGTCCTTTACGGACCGCGAGAACAATGTTTCGCCCCCCAGGTTGAGTCGCTCCTCTCTCAGAATAATCTGCCCAGGGAACTCGTGTTGCCCGAGCATGCCATAGCCGATCTGATAATTGAACTCGCGTTCTTCACCCGGAATTGTGAACCAAACCTCGATTGACGGATTGGGCCTCGGTTCCCCAACAGGGACGATGCGTTCCCACCCCAACTCATAGGCCACAGCTTGGCCTTGGTCCAGGAGGACGTTGCGCAAAAAACGAATCGCCTGCACGAGGTTGGACTTCCCGGTTCCGCTGCGACCGACAAGTACCGTAACCTCATCGAGCTCCAGATCGACTTCTCGGATGCTCTTGAAGTCTCGTATGCGCATCCTCTTTATCATAACGTCCGCACAGCATTGCAGATTCCATCTACCGGAGCAAACAAAACCGCACCACAACAACAAGACCGCAACCAGCACCGCTCCTTAAACTTAGAACAGAACTGTCGCTCGCCACGCCGATCACCGGCTCGCTATCGCTGCAACCGATGCTGTGGAGTGCTTGACCAGGATTCTTACGAAAACGCGCTCACCTCGTAACCCCATTCTGCGCCTCAAATATTCACGCCGTTCGCCTTTCCCATTTTCTGTCGCTCCCTTCTTTGTAGCTCTTTGTGCCCTTTTGTGGGCCAATCTCATCCGCGTACATCCGCGCAATCCGAGGTCAATTGTCGTCCTAAGTTCTTGATTCCCACTTCTTAGTACGAGGCCCATTCCGCTAAGAAGAACCGCGCCCGGCGGGGAGGTAGGCTTTCCTATGATTGAAAATAAAATTCGATCAGGTGAGACAGGCGCGGCCGGGCCGACGCCCGACGGCGCTCGTTCTGTTTCACAACACACTCGACACAAATCATATAACACGAATGAAAACTCCGTTATGTACCTACACCCACCTGGGCTTCCTGATTAACTGGATCAAGGATGAACGGCCGGACCTTGACGTCACATTCGCCGAAATCCATGAGGCGGCCCACGAAGGCCGGTTCATCGAACTGTTGCGCGAACGGTTCGGTCACATCGCCGACTTCAGCCTTCTCCGGAACTCCCCCTTCCTGAACCTCGAACAAATGGAGGCGGCGCTGTCGGATGCAGCCTGCGCGTTGGAAGGCCGCGAGGCGGGCAAAGCCTGTGTTCAAAGGAGCGGCTTGTGCCTGGCCCAGGCGATCGTCCTGGAAGCGATCCAGCAACAGTTCCACCGGTTTCCATCCGGCCCGGAGCAATGGCGGTCGGAGCCGGTCGCCCCGGCGCCGCACGGCGGTGAAGGCCATCCGAATTCCCCTTTCGATGAACCGTCACTCGGTTGGGTCGGTTTGGGCGTTCAAGGTGATCGGACGTCGCTTTTCCCCTCACCCCGGCCCTCTCCCTTGGGGAGAGGGAGAATTCCAGCCAGACTCTTACGCAACCAGGCAGAGACGTCGGGCGGGGATAATTCGCAGCCTGGCTCCGGGTTGAAGCTGGCGGATTGGCTGCAGCTTGCCTTCCTTGTTAACAGCCTGGGCGATTCCTCGGCCGGACACGATTTGCCCTTTGAGGAGGTCTACGAATCGATCGACGGCGGGTATTTTCCCTTAATCCTCAAGGCCTACGCCGGAAGGTGCCCGGATTTCTCCTTCATGCAATCGCCGGACGGGAGCTTCGAGGAGCTGAACACGGCGCTGCGCGCAGTGGCGGCGAAATTTCGAGGGTACCACTTCCAGAAGGGCGGCGTAGCGGCGAACGGTTTTTGCCTCGCCGTGGCGCTCGTGCTGGAGGCGATCCGCCAGAAGTTCGCAGCGGTTCCCCAGGCCGGGCACACCGAACCTTCGTTCACCGACAATTGAAAGGTCTTTCTTAATACAAAGTGGTTTCCACTAAGAAGACCCTCCGCCGCCACGGCGGTAGGTTTGTTCATGATTGAAAATAAAATTCGATCAAGTGAGACAGGCGCGGCCGGGCCGAAGCCCGGCTGCGCTCACTCTGTTTCACATCACCCCCAATAGAAAAATAAAATAGTATGAAGATGAAGTTGTGTTGGTTTACCGAGCTGCTGCTGCTGATCAATTGGATCACCGATGAGTGTCCGTCCGAGGACCTGACCTTCGACGAAATTCACGATGCGGCGGCGGATGGGCGGTTTATCGCCTTGCTGGCCGAGCATTACGGCCAGATCGCGGAATTCGCGCCGCTGCTCAAATCGAGCAGCGTCAACGTGGAGCAAATGGAGGCGGCGTTGAGCGACGCGGCCGCGGTCCTGGAAGGCCGTGAAGCCGAGAAGGTCTGTGTCGAGAATAGCGGGCTGTGCCTGGCAACGGCGGTGGTTGTGCAGGCGATCAAGCAGCAGTTCGAGCGCGAGGGAGAGGATGGCGGGGATGGGAAGAATGGGAGTGATGCGAGGAATGGCCGGGCAAAAACACCAAAAACCAAACACCAAACACCAGGCCGAACGGCAAATACCAAACACCAAGCACCAAAATGGGAAATACCGAACACCAGTGGGCAGTAATCAGTAATCAGTAATCAGTGGCCAGTGGTTAGTAATTATATGAAAACGAGAAATGGAAAGTTGAAGGGGAGGAGAGCGGTGAAGGACAAAGCGATGGACAAAGTGGCGGGTGGGAAGTGCGAGGGGGTACATGCAAAGGAGGAGGGGGGAAGCACGAACGACGAAAAGGCAGGCGCCGAGGGGAAAGGGGAGGAGGAGCTGGGGAGTAACCGGCGGAACGGGAATGTGGCGCGGCTGCCGAAAGAGGTCAGGGACCGGATCAATGTGATGATTCGGGACGGGGTGACGTATAGGCAGATCATCGAGCGGCTGGGGGAGGATGGCAAGGGGCTGGACAGATCAAATATGTCGCGCTGGAAAGACGGCGGCTACGAGGATTGGTTGCTCGAGCAGGCCTTCATCGCCCGGACCCGCGCGCGGCAGGAAACCCCAGGCGAGCTGGTGAAGGATTTCGACGCCACGGAAGTCAACCACGCCGCGCTCCAGCTTGGCACCCTGCACATTTTTGACGCCTTGCGGGACATGGGGCCGGGCTCGCTCAATAAGAAACTGGGCGGGGATTGCGCGGCCTTCGCCCGCCTGATCAACGCCCTGGCGCGCTCCAGCCGGGAAACGATGCTGTTGCAGAAGTATCGTGAAGCCTGCGCCCGCGCCCGCGCGGCATTGACCCAACTCAAAGATCCCAACCGCAAGTTTAACGAAAGCGAAACCCGCGCGATTGTCCGCGAGGTGGATAACATTCTGGGGCTGCAGTCGGTGGATGAGGAGGGGGCGGGGTGGGAGGAGTCCAAAGTCGGGGAGGGGGAGTCCAAAGTCCAAGGTCCAAAGTCCAAAGTCGGGGAGGGTGAGGAGGAGTCCACGGTCCACAGTCCACAGTCCACAGCCGGGGAAGGAGGGGAAAGGGGCAGTCCAGAGTCCACAGTCCACGGTCCACAGCCGGGGAAGGAGGAGGCAGTAATCAGTAATCAGTGAACCAGTAGCCAGTATCACGTTTCACGTTTCACGCATCACGCATCACGTTTCACCATCCATCATCCATCATCCATCATCCCGCTTATGCACTTCATACGTAACCTCAGGCTCGATTCAGACTCGAAACTCGCCAAGCACTTCATGCCTCACCAGGTCGCCTGGATTCAGGCCGAAAAAGCCATTCACAAACAACGCAAACAAGCGGTCGCTCTCGCCGAAAAATCCGTCCGCATCGGCTGGACCTACGCCGACGCGTTCAAAAACGTCCGCAAACGGCTCTGGTTCAAGGACCGCGATTACCTGTTCGCGACCAAAGATTATCCCAGCGCGCTGGAATATGTCCGGCAGTGCTACGAATTCGCGGAGATCTTCAACCTCACGCGCTCCGTTAAAAGCCACGGCGAAGAATACCTGTCGGTGAATCGCCCGGACGAACACGGCCGGCCGACGAGTTTCACCGACGAGGTCAAAGTCGGCGTGATCAAATTCGACAACGGCTCGCGCATCATCGCCTTTTCGGCGAACCCGCAGGCGATGTCGGTGTATGGCGGCGACGTCGGCCTCGATGAATTCGCCAAGCACCCCAACGCGCGCGTGCTCTGGGAGACGGCCCAGGCGCGGGTCACCTGGAATTACGACCTCGCCGTGTGGTCCTCCCACGACGGCGAAGACACCCTGTTCAACGAGTTCGCCAAGGAAGCGCGGGCGGCGGTCGGAGTCCAAAGTCCAAAGTCCAAGGTCCAAAGTGTTTCGGAGAGTGACGAGTGGCGGGTGACGGGTGGCGCGGAGCAGGGCGGGGAGGTCCACGGTCCGCAGTCCACAGTCCACGGTCTTCTGGGGAGTGACGAGTGGCGGGTGACGGGTGAGGCGCCCGGGCAGGTCCACAGCCCACAGTCCACAGTCCACAGTCCTGAGTCCGCGGGGCAAAGTCCGGCATTGGTCGCGGGCGGCCCCGGAGAAATCGAAAATCAAAATTCGAAAATCAAAAATGCTCACGGCCCGTGGAACATCTACTTCCGCGTCACCCTTCCCGACGCGATCCACTTCGGGCGGGGCGAGACGATCAAC
>Ga0210408_10000982_pt1 | contig 31398 bp, 27 predicted proteins | sample IncBWH4MmetaG_FD_155471 | JGI IMG/M metagenome (GOLD analysis project Ga0210408, IMG submission 155471) | Forest soil microbial communities from Barre Woods Harvard Forest LTER site, Petersham, Massachusetts, United States - Inc-BW-H-4-M | ecosystem: Environmental > Terrestrial > Soil >... | reverse complement strand
CCTCCTCACCTCTTCGATAGTCGCCCTGGCGCAACCGAGGGAGGGGAGCCTACGCATCCGTGCGAGACCTACGCAAGCCCTCCGAACCGCCAACAGCACCAGCCAAGGACTTCACCCTGGTAGCCCCACCAGCCATGAACTTCGGGCAAGGCAGACGATGATGAAGCCAAGAGCGGGCACGCAGAGCAGGAACAGCGCGCGCTCGCTACCGCACACATTGCAACAGCGCAGCAAGCATCGGCGGACAGTGCCCGCTCTCGTCCGGAGCGGTCGTCTTTGCGCGGAAGCAGGCGTCTTGATCGTCGCCGACAAGGGAGGCCGGAAGAACGGTCGGTAGCGCTGACCCTGGCTCATCGGGGCGCGGCCGAGCGGCGGGCTTGATGCTCCAGGAGTGCCGCGATCGGCGCTCCACCGCAGAGCTGATGCGCGTCTCCTGGCGTGCTGTCGGCTGCGCGGTGAGCGCGTCGCAGCGCCAGAGGGACCTGCTGCTCCATCTCAGTATCACAAGTTATTACTTCAGCAACGACAGAAACTTGACTAGTGCTTCGAGCTTTGCTTGGGGCAGATTCTTGAAAGACGGCATCGGCGCAGTTGTATCCACGACTGCATGATCTATTTGCTCTTCCGACAACTTTGAGCCAATATGCGTCAGATCCGGTCCCGGACCTCGATTGCCTCGCTCGTATATCTTATGACATGCCAAGCATCCAGAGTCCACCGCGATTTTACTGCCTATTTCGAACTCCTGCAACTCACGTCCTCCAGCGTGACTTACGGCAGGAGGGGGAGTGATACTCAAAGCCCCTTTGGTTTGTAGCTGCGGTACACCTATCGTCAGCAAAACGACGTGCGCCCCCCCGGAACAGCCTTGGGTGAAATGTGCGTGAATATAACAACCCTTGAGTAAAGTCACGATCGCCGGTGGAGCAATCAGCCATCGCTGATGGACTCTCTGAAGCGCAAACCGATAGCTGACGTTACTTCTCTTTCCGAAGCGAACCGTAACTCCAGCTCGATCGCCGTTAGCCACGATATCTGTGACACTTACCGTCCCTAGCGCGAACGGTGGACGTTTCTGTTCATATGGCGCAGCAGTTCTAAATGCGGCGGCCACCTTCAATACGCAGCCGCCGTGGCCACGACTACTCACTAGGTGATTTGCTGCAGTCGGCGTAAAGTCAGCGCACAAGGCACCTGGGTCCCTGAGAAAAAAGGCGATATATGGTGCACGAACCGCCCGAATCACCTGATCCTTACCTGCTCCAGCGAACGCTGCCGCCATCACAAAGCCCGCAACCGACAAGAGGCCAACCATACAACCTATAAGTACTCTGAGCGCCTTTTGGCTTGACACACACTTCATTTAAATCCCCACATCCTTGCGGCCAATCGGTCGTAGTCGCACCTCAGCATTGGACCTGCGATCATTACCCCACCACACGCAGATCCTATCATGCGTAACGCTTACATGGCACTTAGCGTACGCATCTGGCCAGGGATGCCCGAGCATCCTCGTGAGAAATCGTTGAAGCTCAATACTATGGCCCTTGAGAACGAGCTTAATACGCCGCGAGCGGGAAAGAGGCAGATACCATGTAGGCAATAGAGTCATCCAAACAGAATTACCAGCGAGATCGCCGACCCCTACGATCTCGAGAGTGCCTTTGTGGGTATTTATTTCCAAGCTCTCTTGACATAGAATCTCCGCAACTCGCCGCCCGTATATGTCAATCAGCCGTTCGCCGTCCGTCATATTCTCTGGGCGTTGGCGTGAAATGGCATATTTGAACAATTTGACGGATAGTTTGGTTCTCCAAGTCATCCCGATTTAGTTACGAGTTAGGGAATCGCCAGCGCAATAATACCTTATTTTGCGCCGATGCGGGACTCCGAAGCAGGTTTCAACACCATAGGTGATAGGAGACAAACTAAAATTGACGTTGGCATACAGCTTACATCTGTTGTACTTGCTGTCTGGACTATCTCTATTCACGTGGAGTGCTTCCACGCAGTTTTCTAGTCCATTAGCGATATTGCTAGCGATATCGGACAGCCCTGAATCAAGTGCTATCTGCAGTATCTCACCAAACTCCCCCAGGAACGGTGCACTAGCTATTGCGGCGAGATTTCCTTCTCTAATTACACCCGCTAGCCAAGATGCTTGGCTCGATGTTAGAAGAATACTTGGATCGACGAGTTCTTCCGGGCCATTGGCGGGGGGCTGATTCCACGCGGGGTGTTCATGCCATTCTTTTTCGATCTTGGCGTTTACAGGAAGAGGTTCGATCGCACCGGGTGATGTCGACGTGCCGTAGCTAGTGGGTTGGGCTAGGGTCTCGTCGGCTAGATATTCATTGACTGGATCTTGGGCGGCAGCGCCACTGAGACCGACCGATTCCAAATAGATCCCGAGCTGTGGTACATAGATGCCAATACCGGTGTTTGCTATTCCGCTGGCAGCGAATTCGGTCTGGAGTCCGCCCGAGCCGAGCCATGAGTACTTGGATGATGTTGCCGTAGTGGGTACCCCAAAGGCCGTGGGTTCGCTTGTGAGTGTCGCCGATTCCGCTCCGGAGTTGTCGGGTACAGTGCCGATGATGTCACCGTGAAGGTTTGCAAGTTGGATAGTTGGTTCCCCGCCGTTTGTCTGTGTCGCAGCGAGGCCGGGGGTGATGCCAGTGATGTTGCGGGTCCAGCTGCCTTCTGTTTCAGTCCACGCGGGCGTGGAGCCTGTGCTCGAGTAGTGGGAGATCGTGCTCTTCGAGCTCATGCCTTTGACGGTCGTTGTTTCGAGCACTCTGCCCGCAGGGTCGAGCAGGTAGGTATTTGTCTGTTCGTTCTGCACCTGCGAGTAGACCGCTCCATTTGCGTAGTAGGCGCTTTCTAGCGAATGGCCACCGGCGTCGGAGGCCGAGAGGATCGCGTTTTCGCCGAGCGGTTCGTATGCCATGCCAGGGTCGGTGAGACGGTCGGCTTCGTCGTAGCTGTGAGCCGTCGTTGTCCCGCCTTCGGTCGCACACGATCCTCCCGTGCCTGGTTCGCGCTTGGTTTCGCCGACGCGGTTGGAGTCAGCGTCGTAGGCGTACAGGTAGGTGGTGCAGCCTTTCCCGGCGGGGGTTTCCTGGGCCTGGACCATGCGGCCGATGCCGTCGTAGGTATAGCTCTCGGCTCCGAGCGTGCTGGTCTGGGAGAGCGACTGGCCGTGGATCGAGAGCATGGTTTCGTCTTTGTACCATGTGGCGGAGTTCTTTGTGTAGGCCAGCACGGTGGCCTGTGCGACGGGGTTGTAGGTGTAGGTCGCCTTCATGCCGTTGGGGTAGGTCTCATTCGCGATCTGTCCTTCGGGGTTGTAGGTCGCGCTGAAAGTGCCGGCACCCGAATCTTTCAGGGTCGTGATCTGGCCTGTCGTTTTGTCGTATTCGTAGGTCTGTGTGCCCTTGCTGTCGTTGGTTTTCGTCAGTCGATCATCAGCTTCTTTTTCGTATTCATACGTTGCGGGTACTCCGGTGGCGTCGGTGTAGCTCGTGAGCTGCCCGAGCGTGTTGTAGGCGCTGGTGATCGATTTGCCGCCAGCGCTCTGCTTGATCAGTGCGCCGGTTTCTTCGCTGTATTCGTCGATCACGGGCAGCACGGACCTACCAACGGTGGAACTGATCGCGCTTTCCTTAAGCCGTCCAGCGGCATCGTATGTTTGGGTACTTGTGCGTGTCGTTTCGCCACCGCTTTTTACCGTCGTCTTCTCCGTCGACGTTTCTGTCTCGCCCCAGATATTGTATGTAAAGGTACTTATCGGGATATTTAGTCCGACCTGTGGTTGAGCGGTGGGCTGGGTTTGGCACGGTAGATTGGCCCATTCCGGGTGTTTGCCGCACCCTGGCGTGCTGGGGTTCGCGCTCGCTGAATAGTAGATCGTTTGACTATTGTGTGCTTCAGAGATAGCGGGCATGAACTTCTCTATACGGTTGTTGTTCGCATCGCTGACAAAGACTTCCCCGTGCGTGTTTACTTGTATGCCCCACGGTTCGTTGAACTGTCCATTACCGGACCCAGCCGAGCCAAACTGGGTCTCATATTCACCTTTTTCGTTGAACTCCTCGACACGATTGTTTTCCACATCCGTGACCCACATATTTTTGTGCCCGTCGACCGCTATACCCTTCGGTGCTATGAACTGGCCGTTACCAGTACCATATGAACCGAAGGTTTTGCTGTATTCACCTTTTTCGTTGAACACCTCGACACGATTATTACCGGTGTCGGTAACCAAGATATTACCGCCGGAGTCGATCGTCAGCTCTCGCGGCTTATCCAGCTGTCCGTTTCCTGAGCCGTAAGCGCCGACAATCTTAATATATTCCCCTTTTTCATTGAACTCCTCGATACGATCGTTGCCATAGTCTGTAACCCAGACATTATTATGGGAGTCCACAGCGATACCTTTGGGTTCTTTGAACTGTCCGTTGCCAGACCCCAATGAGCCAGCGACTTTTGCATATTCGCCTTTTTCGTTGAACTCCTCTAGTCTCTCGTTTCCTTGGTCCACAACCCAATAATTACCTTTGGAATCAACGGCCACGCCCTTTATTTCCAAGAACTGTCCTGTGCCTGACCCATGTGAACCAAAGGATTTTACGAATTCGCCGTTTTCTTTCAACACGTCCACACGAGAGTTGCCTTCATCCGCCACGACCACGTTGCCTTTGCCGTCGAGCACGAATCCCTTTGGAGCGTTGAACTGACCGTTCCCTGAACCATATGAACCAAACTGCGAAGAGTAAATAGGTGGTGATTGACTTTCTGTTCCCTCAGGTGCCTTTGTTTCGACCACCCCAGGAGGAATAAGAATGGCTGCACGCACTTACCGGCAACGCCGACGCTGGCAGATTAAACACGCCGATTGTCTGCTCGCCCTCCCCAAGCTTGACGCCCAGAGCATCGATGCGATCATCACCGACCCGCCATACGGGATCAACTTCAACGGCATGCCGTGGGACCGTCCCGCGAGGCTCGACCCGGCACGAGTACCCGGCCAGCGCCGCCACGCGGGCACGAATCCCAACAAGTCTTTTCAGGACTTCTGCACACGGTGGGCCAGCACATGCCTACGAATCATGAAGCCCGGAGCGCATCTCGTCGCGTTCGCATCACCCAAGACCGCGCACCTGCTCGCTTGCGGTTTGGAAAAGGCCGGCCTTGAACTCCGCGACACATTGATGTGGATACAAGGCCAGGGCTTCCCGGCCGCTCGCAAGCTACCCAACGGGCGGGGCTGCCGCCTCAAGCCGGCCTACGAGCCGATCCTCCTCGCCCGCAGCCCCATAGACGGCACCCTCGACAAAAACCTCGTTCGATACGGCACCGGAGCGCTGCACATCGATCGCTGCCGCATCAGTGCGAACGAGCGGAATCGCTGGCCCGCGAACCTGATCCTCTCCCACTCTCAAAAATGCACCAGCCAGATGTGTAAGCGCGACTGCCCGATCAAACTGCTGGGCGAACATCACCGCTTCTTCTACTGCGCCAAGCCCAACCGCCGTGAGCGCGAGGCCGGCTGCGAGCAACTCCCACGACGCACCGTGCAGACCTTCAAGATCGGTGCTGAGTGGGAGCAGAGGGCGAGACATAGACCCGTCGCGAACATCCACCCCACTGTCAAGCCCATCGAACTCATGCGCTGGCTCGTGCGACTCATCACCCCGCCAAGAGGGCTCGTGCTCGACCCGTTCACCGGCAGCGGCAGCACCGGCGCCGCCGCCATCCTCGAGGGCGCACGTTTCCTCGGCATCGAGCGCGAGCAGGACTACATCCCGATCGCCCAGGCACGGATCAAGTACTGGGCAAGGGCGGCGGCTGGTAGCGAAAGACGGCCGGGAAGACACCGCTGATGGCCTTTACATCTGCTGATCGGCTTGCGCTCGGCGCATTGGAGGCGACGCTCGCCCAGGCGCGCGATACTGACGACGGGCGCCCGGCACTGGAAGTGCTTGCAGGGGCGTTGGTCGAACTCGGCGTTAGGGCTGCTCCCGCGGTCCGCTCAGCGCGCCTGATCGCCCGTGATCGGGATGCGTGGCTGCGGCGCCTGCAAAGCGCGGGGCGCGGCGAGAGCACCCGCAACGCCTACCGCATCGCGATTGATGACCTGCTCGCGTGGGCACAGCGCGAGCAGCGTACCGGGGACCTGTTCGATGAGCAGGCGATCGTGGACTACCTCGATGACTACCGACAGCGGTGTGATCCGGCGGCGGCAACCTATTACCGGCGCTTTGTGCTGCTGCGGCGCTTCATGCAGTGGCTCAGCCGTCGCCAGGGCACTCCTGACCCGTTTCTCGAGCTTGAAGCGCCATCCAAGCCTCAACAGGAGCGTGACTGGCTCACGCACGAGGAGTTCGCGCGTCTTCTCGATGCTGCAGGACGACCGCAAAGGCGCAGGCCCGGACTCGTGGAGCGCGACCGCCTCGTGCTGAGGGCGCTCGTGCTCACCGGCCTGCGCCGCTCCGAGCTGATCGCCGTGCGCTGGCGCGACGTGAACCTCGAAGGACCACGCCCGTCGCTGCTGGTCGCACACGGCAAGGGCGGAAAGCCTCGCCGCCAGCCGCTGCCATCACAACTCTCCGATGAACTGCAACGCCTGCACTACGAGCGCCAGCCCGCACCCGAGCAGCCGGTGTTCTGCGGCCTCGCCGGCAGGCGGCTGCAGCCCACGGCCCTCGCCCGCACGATCAGCCGCTGCGCCACCCGCGCCGGCATGACCAAGCACGTCACAGCCCACACGTTGCGCCACACATCCGCGACGTGGCTGCGCCAAGCTACAGGCGACACGCGACTCGTCGCGGAGTACCTCGGACACGCCGACCTCTCGACCGTCAGCCGCTACGCGCACGTCGCTAGCGAGGAGATGCACGCCGCAGTGCAGGCTCTCGCCGACCAAGCCGGTGTCTCGCCGACGCAGGAGCGTCCGCAGGCGCCCAGGACGCCGAGGGGGAGCGCCCGGCGCCCGAGGAGACCCCGGGGCGCAGCGGCCGATTGACGACGCGACGCCCTGGGCTGAAAGCGCTGGGGTGCTTGAGTTCGACCGGAGGACCTGGTATCTATGCAGTGCGGCATGGAGCGTAGCCGGGGTTTCCCCGGGCGCCCGCGCCGAGCGATTCCATAGAGATCGCCCCCGACATTCTGTAGCGATCCTTAGCGTGACGAGAACCCAGCGACTCGACCCATAGAAAAACCCCGCGTTAGCGGGGCTTTTCCGTAGCAGGTCGATAAGCCCTGTTATGACTACTCGAACTTTGGGGCGGTCCACCCCGGCAGGATGTCCGGCAGCCCGTCGCTCACGCGTTCGGGGAAGTGAGCGGGGCGCTTCTGTAGGAAGGCGGTGATGCCCTCGGCCGCATCGGCGGACTGACCGCGGTGGAACATGCCACGCGAGTCGGCGCGGTGGGCGATCATTGGATGCTCGGCGCCGAGCATCGTCCAAAGCATGCGCCGTGCGAGCGCGACCGACACCGGCGCGGTGTTCTCGGCGATCTCCCGGGCGATGTCGCGGGCGGCGTCGAGCAGCTCTCCGGAGGGGTGCAGGCTGCGCAGAAGGCCGCCGTCGAGTCCCTCCTGCGCGGAGAACACCCGGCCTGTGGCGACCCACTCCATCGCCCGGCCGATGCCGACGATGCGCGGCAGGAACCAGCTCGAGCACGCCTCGGGAACTATGCCGCGGCGTACGAACACGAAACCCATGCGGGCGTCATCAGCCGCGAGGCGGATGTCCATCGGGAGCGTCATCGTCGCCCCCACGCCTACGGCGGGGCCGTTGATCGCCGCGATGACGGGCTTGGTGGAGGCGAACATGCGCAGCACGACCTGGCCGCCGTTGTCGCGCGGCACGGCCTCTGTGTGCTCGCGCGCGCGGTAATCGAACGTCTCGCCACCACCGGCGAGGTCCGCGCCCGCACAGAACCCGCGGCCCGCGCCGGTGACGATCACGGCGCGCACCTCGTCATCGGCATCGGCGCGGTCGAACGCCTCGATCAGCTCGTCCGCCATCGTGGGCGTCCACGCGTTCAGGCGCTCGGGGCGGTTCAGCGTGATCGTGAGGATGCGCTCTGAGACGTCAGTGAGGATCTGCTCGAATGCCATGGAGCGTGGGATCGTATTCGCTGAGGGGCGGTGGCGTTTGCTGCCGGGTGCGCGAAGAAGAAGAAGAAGAAGTCCCGAGCCGCTTCCAGAAGCTCGCGGTGGCGCCGAAAGCCTGCCACAAGGACACAACCACGCCAAGCGCGCCACCTGCGAATGCCGGGCACGCCGGCATTACGGGCCGATCAAGAAAGGAGAGGCAGTAAGTAGCAGGGACGCCACCCGGACCGATCAGTTCAGCAGGATCGGTGTTGAAAGCGCTTGTTTCACGCACGCGAACGACCGCGGACACTGAGCTCTAGACTCGCCGTGTCGCGCGGGCTCGACCTCCTCAGCCGCGCACCGACAGCCGCTCGTCCAGCGTCGCGAGCACCAGCTCCGCCGCAGCGTCCACGTCCAGCTCCGGGGTCAATTCGACCTCCGGCGCGCGCGGGCGCTCGTACGGGTCGTCCACGCCCGTCATCCCTCGCAGCTCCCCGCTGCGCGCGCGCGCGTACAGCCCCTTCGGGTCGCGTCTCGCGCACTCTTCCTGGGGCGTGTTCACATACACCTCGACGAACGCCAACTCCTCGCGTTCGTGCAGCTCCCTGACCTTCTCTCGACACGCCGCGTACGGCGAGACCAGCGCGACGAGCGCGACCGTGCCCGAGTCCGCGAACAGCTTCGCCATCTCGCCCACCCGCCCGACGTTCGTCTCGCGGTCGTCCTTGCTGAACCCCAGATCGCTGCACAGTCCGTGCCGGAGGTTGTCCCCGTCGAGCATGTACGCGTTCCTGCCCGCGTCGATCAGCCTCGCCTCCACCGCGCTCGCCACGGTCGTCTTGCCCGCCCCGGGCAGCCCCGTGAACCACACCGTCGCGCCCTGCCGGCCCAGCGCTCGCCAGCGCCGCTCGCGGTCGACACTCGCCTCCTGCCAGGTCACGTTTGCGCTCATACCGCTCTTAACTCTCCGATTCGCTCGCCGGTGCGCTCGGTCTCTCTCGCGGGCTGTGGGCTCAGGCCAGCGCCGGCAGGCCCACCATCTCGCGGAACGCCACCTTGTCGTTCAGCCTTGGGAACTCCGTCCGCGGCTCCGGCACGCCCAGCATCTGCGCGAGCGGCTTCCAGCCTTCCTTGACTTCGTGCACCACCAGCCGCTCCGGCGGGACCTTGCGCTTGACCGTCTCGTTGTGCTCGTTGAACTTCTCGATCGCGTACGCCTTGTCCTCGAACTTGCCGTGGAACGTGCCCTGCCATATCAGTGCGCTGATCATCTGAAACGCCTCCGGCGAGGGGGGCTCCTCGTCCCCTTCCTGCAGTTCGCCTTTCTGACCGGCAATCAGCGACGCGTAGATCGTGTTCCTCGCGCTCTCATACCAGCTCTCCGGGTCGCGCACCGTCAGCAGCACCTTCGCGTCTGGAAACACCTCCATCAGCGGCTCCCAGAACGTGCATCCCGGCCAGTCGACCGTGGACTGGAACCCCTCGAACACCGCCTTCCAGTCGACCTCTTCGCCGTTCGCGGCGGCCTGCCACAGGGGCAGCCTGCTCGTGTCCCCCCACAGCACCTCGACCATGTGATAGCAAGGCCCCACGCCCAGCTCCTCCAGGGCGGCCTTGAGCGTCATCGTCCCCGTCCGGCCGAACCCGGCGCCGATCACCTGCATGGAGCCTCCTCTTCGTGGCCAATAGTTCGCAGATCCCTATTGTCGAGGATCAATATAAGAACCGCATCAGATGTGCTCTCGCGGACCCGTCTCGCGAGCCGCTTCAGCCGTCCGCAAACGGCGCGATCGGCACCCCGTGCGCCGGCCGATCTCCCGATCGGTTCGCGCGCATCCCCAGCTCATACGCTCCCCCATGCCCCGTCATCAGCCCGCGCGTGACGCCCGCCGCGCCCGGCAGCCTCACGTCGAGCTCGACCTTCGCCACCGAGCAGTTCGCGACCTCGTGCTCGCCCCCGTCCGGATCGGCGTACCTCCAGCCGGCGCTATCGCTCTCTCTCGGGACCTCGACCTGCGCATCGATGCGCAGGCCCTGCGGCCCCGGCATGCTCAACTTGCAGCCCTCCGTGCTCTCTTGCACCCGCAGCCCGCGCGCACCCAGTCCGCCGATCCGATAGCGCCTGCCGGCGATCGACACCGCGCCGTTCGCCACCCACGGCGTCATCCTGCCCGCCACCCTGATCCGGCCCAACGCCACGTCCAGCCATGCGTCCCCGTCCTCCTCGAACCCCACCCCGTGCAGCCATATCCAGCGCTCGGCGTGCTCAGCGCCCCAGTTGTGCCCCACCATCCCCCTCCACCCGTCCAGTTGCAGTGCGCGCCCGTCGGGCAGCTCGATCGTCCCGCTGAACCGCGCGCTTGGCGCCGGGCTCGTCAGCTTCGTCCGCGGCAGCGGCGCGCGATACATCCACCCGCTCGGCAGGTGCCTCAACTCCGGCTCGTCCGCTTGGACCTTCAGCGACCACCTGGCGCCGCCGCACTCGCCCTCGGCGAACCCATCGCCCAGCCTTGACTCGCCGATCGCGATCCACCCGTCCGCCGGCGCGCTCGGTTCTTCGGTCGTGACCTTGTGCATCCACGGGCGTCCTTTGTTTGCGTCGAACACCGTGCACCACACGGATCCCTTGGGCTTCTCTCCGGGGCGCTTGTGCACCGTGTAGCGCACCCACGCCCCCACGGGCTCGTCCGGCGCCACCGCCCTGATGTAGAACGACTCGTACATCCCCGCCTTCTTCGGCGTCGTGGGGAACACCGCTCGCGCCTGCATCCGGCGATCCTAATCCCTTCGTGCGAGCATGCCCGCCATGCACCGCGACCCCCTCGTCACGCTTGCACCGGCGCTGACCGACCCCGTGTCGCCCGCGACCGCCGGTGGCGCGCGCCATGTCCTCGGCATCGACGGCGGCGCCACCAAGACCCTCGCCGCCGTGCTCGACCTCCGGCAGCGGGTCCTGCACCTCGGTCACGCGGGACCCTCCAACGAAGACGCGGTCGGCACCCGCCTGGCGGTCAAGGCCGTGCTCGATGCCACCGACCAGGCGCTCACCGGCGCCGGCATCTCCCACGAGCAACTGGCCGCATCCGTGCTCGCCGTCGCCGGCACCGACACCGCTGCGATCGAGCGCCACCTCCACGACACCCGCCCGGAGCGATGGATCGTCGTCAACGACGTCGTCGGCGCCTGGGCCACGGCGACAGGCGCTCGTCCCGGCGTCGGCGTGATCTCCGGCACGGGGTCGAACGTGTTCGGCGCCGGCTCGGCGCACAGCCCCGAGGGCTGGGTCGGACGCACCTGGCGAGCCGGAGGGTGGGGACACCTGCTCGGCGACGAGGGCTCCGGCTACTGGCTGGGCGCCCAGTCGATTGTCGCCGCGCTCCATGACCGCGACGGCTCCGGCCCACCCACCGCGCTCAGCGACGCCTTGCTCGAGTTCTTCCGCTCCGCGTCAGTCGAGATGCTTGCCGCCAGCGTTTACACGACGCCCTTGACCAAGGGCGAAGTCGCCGCCTTTGCCGTCGAGACCTCACGGCTGGCGCAGGAGGGGGACGCTGTCGCACGGGAGCTCTATGCTCGCGCGGCCGCTCTGCTTGGGGCTCAGATCGGGGCGGTCATCGCCAACACGGGACTCACCGGGGACTTTCCCGTCGGGCTGGTCGGCAGCGCGTTCCGTGCCGGGGAGGTTTTTGTCTCACCGCTCATCGACGCCGTTCACGCGGCTGCGCCCCAGGCCCGTGTCTTTCCAGTGCACATGGCCCCCGTCGGAGGAAGTCTGCTGCTGGCGCTGCGCGCTTGTGGGTGTGAGGGGGCTTTGTCGGTGCAGGAGTTGGGAGGACTCATCGAGGGCGCCGTTGCCGCTGAGTGATCGAGGGCGGGGGTTGTGAGTCCTAGCGAGTCAAGGGGGCGAGACCTGGCGAGGCGGCGAGTCTCGTGGCGAGTGTCCGTCGCCGTTCGCGTGCGCCAACCGTCAGCGCTTTCGACATTGGTCTCATCCCCGCTGAGGTCGCGTGGGGACGGCACGTAGGCTTTTATTCGGTCGCGTCGAATCGAAACGAAGCCGCGACTGTTGTGCATTCTGGAGCGTCGATGAGATCCCTGTTCAATACCTGCCATCCATGCGTGCGTCACGGCTTCGTCCTGGTCGCGCTGGTCTTTGCCGGCAGCGTCGCGCCCGCTGTGGCCTCGGCGACCTCGCCCTACCCGGCGGGGGCGACCCGGCCGCTGCGTGTGGCCAAAGCCTCTGAATTCGCTCATGCCGCGGCGGCGCACGTGGGCCGTTCGGCCAAGGCCAAGGCGAAAAAGCACGCCAAGCCCAAGCCCACCCTGCACGGCAATCCCGCGCGCGCGTTGCTCGCGTTCGAAGCGATGCAGCACAACTTCTACATCCCCGGCTCGGGGCTCTATCAGGGCGAACCCTTCTCGTACCTGTGGCCGTTCTCCCAGGCGCTGGCCGCGACCGTGACGATGAGCCACGTGGGCGGCGTCTCCCGGATACCCGGGCTGCCGGGCGTGCTCTCGCACGAACTGTCCGCGCGGCTGGTCGGGCTGCGCTCCTACCTGGACGTCGACAACTCGGGCGCCCCCGAAGGCACGTTCACGAGCTCGCTCGCGGCCTTCGACGGGACCGTCGCGCCGCCGACCGGCCCGGGCGGGGCAAAGTACTACGACGACAACGAGTGGGTCGGGATCGAGCTCTTGCGCATTTACCAGCTGACCCACTCGACCGCCGCCCTGGGCAGCGCCGAGGCGATCATGGCATTCGTGATGGCCGGCTGGGATACGGACCCCGAACATGTCTGTCCAGGCGGCATCCCGTTCTCGAACTCCTCGGAAAACAACGAACGCAACACCGTCACCGGCGGCCCCGGCGCGGAGCTCGCCGTGCGGCTCTACCAGCTGACAGGCAACGTCGCCTACCTGCAGTTCGCCGAACAGGCCTACAACTGGGTGCGCACCTGCCTGCTCCAGGCCAACGGCCTGTATGCCGACCACATCGGTGCGCACGGCACGGTTGCACAGGTGTACTGGAGCTACAACCAGGGCTCGATGATCGGAGCCGGCGCGCTCCTCTACCAGGCCACCGGCAACTCCGCCTACCTCTACCAGGCGCGCCAGACCGCGAAGTTCGCGCTCGCCTACTACACGCCCGAACGGCTCGGCTCGGAACTCCCGTTCTTCGTCTCGGTCTACTTTCGCAACATCCTCTACCTCGACTCGATCACCCACGACCCCCCCGGCTCACGGCTGGCCCAGCCTTACGTCGACTACGCCTGGCAGCACCTGCGCCTGTCCGGCAACCTGTTCGTGTTCGGCTCGCCCCCGTCCTCCCAGCTGCTCGTGCAGTCCGCGATCGTGCAGATCTACGGTCTGCTCTCATCCTCGCCCAGCACGTACTTTTAGAGCCTGTTCCTGAGCTTCTCAGTCGAGCTGCCCGCGGGGCGTGACGCGGGCGGGCGAGGAATCGCCGACGGCCGTCTCGGCGAACGCGGTCACGACGGCCGCGTCGAGGCGTCCACCGGCGCCCGCGCGCGCAGGGCGGGCGACGTGCTCTTCGCGCGTCTGGTCCTTGCGCTTGTACAGGCGCTGGTCGGCGAGCCGCAGGACGTCCGTCGGCTCGCACGCCTCGGTCGGGATGCTCACCTCGCCGTGGGCGGCGGCGATCGCGAACCCCGGGCCGTCCTCGCACAGCGCCGCGACACCCGCCCGCGCGATCTCCAGCTCGTCGGCGGCCGAGCTCTTGAACAGCACGCAGAACTCGTCGCCGCCCATGCGGTACGCCGACCCATGCGTCGCGACGCTCGCGCTGAGCTTGTCGCTGAGACGCGCCAGCAGCTCGTCGCCGGCCGGGTGTCCGTAGGTGTCGTTGAAGCGCTTGAACCCGTTGAGGTCATACATCGCCAGCCGCCACGGCTCCTCGGGTCTGGCCAGACGGCAGGCCAGCTGCAGGTCTTCCATCAGCCGGCGGCGGTTGCCCAGCCCGGTCAGCGGGTCGGTCAGCGCCAGGTTGCGCGAGCCGATCAGCATCGTCAGGTTCTCACGCACGGTAAGCATCAGCCGCGCGCACACCGCCAGCACGGTCGCGATCGCGAGGACCAGCGCCCCGAGCGTCAGCTGGCGGTGGAGGTTGCCGTACACGAACACGCCCAACGCGGCCAGCAGCGACAGCGCCGGCACCAGCACCAGCCGCCAGTCCTCGATCCGTTTGCGTGCCGTTCGCGGCCATGGTGCCCACGCCGCGACGGCCAGCAGCACGGCGGCCGCGGGCCGCAGGCCTTCGGGCCACGTGTTCGCCCTGTACGTGTCGGTTGCCGTCTGGTAGACGTACGTCGAGTCGGCGATCGCGCTCAGCAGCATGCTCGCGGCGATCAAGAGCCACACGCGTCCCGGCCGCCAGCCGGTCACGCCGAGCGCGCCGATCGTGAATATCAGCAGCAGGATGTCCCCGATCGGGTAGGCCAGCGCGACCGTGACCGAGGCGACGTCGCCCGTGGCGCTGTCCACGATCGGCGGCAGCACGACCGCGGCCGCGAACGTGGCGGCGGCCAGCCCGGCGATCAGCCCGTCCAGCCACATGCTGATCCGCAGCTCATGCAGGTGCGCGCCGACGAGCAGCGTCAACGCGACATACATGCACGGGTACATCGCCAGATACAGCACGTCGGCGGGGGAGATGCCGCCCCCGGCTTTCCCCGAACCTTCGAGGAACAGCGTGAAATACAGTTCGCCCAGGCTCCAGCACAGCAATCCCGCGCCCATCGCCAGCCACGCGGCGCGCTGGGCCCTGACGGTGATCGCGCGCGTGATCACGGCGAACGCCGCGCCGAACATCAGCGCGTTGTAGACGCCGTCGTCGAACAGCTCGTTCGTCCGCGGCCCGCCGAGGCCGACGGTCAGGTGCAGGACGAGCACGCCCACTCCTCCCAGCAGGGAAGCCAGGAACAGCATCGCGGGTGTCGTCCGGGCACGCATCGATTTGCGGACTGGCGAGTCCGCCGCATGCATCGGCCGATCGCGGGATTTCCTTCAGTCCGCGCGGGTCCTTACGCGCGCACGTTGCGCACGAACCGCGCCGGCTTGCGCGCGTACAGGCGCTCGCCGTCGCGCAGCGCCCGCTTGCGCAGGCGGGCGCGGCGGCGGGAGATCGCGCGCAGCAGCCGCTTGCGCGTCCGCTTGCGACGGCGCTGCAGCGGCTTATGTGCGCGTACCCGCTCGGCCAGCAGCATCAGGTCGTGCTCCTCGCCCAGCATTTCGCCCAGCCTGTCGGCTCTGCGCGCGATCTTGGCCATGCGCCGGCTCGCGGGCTTTGACGTGCGCTTGGCCGACGGCTTGGAGCCGCCCTTCGTCGGCTCGCGCACGTCGAGAACTTCGGCGCCGTAGCGCAGGTCCTTGACGTGTTTGCGCCACTTGTGCAGTGCCCCGGGGCCGGCATTGCGTTTGCCGGCGCGGCGCCGGCCGGTGCGTCCGGCGCGGTAGATGTGCTCCAGGCCCGGTCTCGTAAGCTTGACCGCCGAGCGGCCTGCGGACAGCTTCCACTTCGCCACGCGCTCGCGCACCCTCGTGAGCTCCTCGGCCACCCGCTCGCGGGTGGCGACGTCCTCCCCCAGCGTGCGCTTGGTCGCGTCGCGGCGCTCGCGCTCGAGGTCTTCGCGCAACTCCACCACCCCGCGGCGGTGACCCAGCCTGCGGGGGTGGCGCTTCACGAGCGCGTCGAGCGTGCTCACCATCACCTCGGCGTCGCGCGCCCCCGCGAGACGCGCCGCGGCGTCGCGCAGGACGGCGCGCTCGCGGCGCGCGCGCTTGACGCCGAGCTCCCCCTCCAGCAGACGCATCAGCGCGCGTACGCGCTTGAGCGCCTTGCGCGTCTCGTGCACCGCCTCCTCCGGGGGGACCGAGGATTCGCCGCGCAGCAGCTCGATCGCGAGGTCGAGCTGGCCGAGCGCGATCCGCCGGCAGCCGCTCGCGGCGGTCTCCTCGCTGCGCAGGCCGAATCGCCGTGCCTGCCGCGAGGAGCGCCCCGCCCGGGTGGCGCGCCGTTCGCGCTCCATGACGGCCCTCGCCACGACCAGGCCGATTCCCACGGCGACGGTCGCCGCGACGGTGGCGCTCAGCGGCGCGACAATGGAGCGATGTCCACGAGCCTTCCCCCCGCCCCATGGTGGACGGTGCGCCGTGCGGCGAACCGCAAGCCGGCGACGTATCGCTGTCCGATCTGTGGTCATCGCTTGCCCGCTCTGAGCGAGCATATGCTGATCGCGCCCGAGGGGGATTCACGCCGGCGCCGGCACGCCCACACCGCGTGCGTGCTCAGGGCACGCGCAGCGGGGCAGCTTGTGCTGCGGGATGAGTGGCTGGCCGCCCAGCCGCGCCGCCCGTCGCTGTGGCGGCGGCTGCTGGGCAATAAAGATGCCGTATAGCGATAGTCTTTACTGGGCGAGGGGTATGAGGGGGGATGTATGTATTAAAAAAAAGAGCGCGTATAGCGATAGTGATACGTGACTGCAGAAAGAAGACCAATGCTCCACGACGCCCCGCGAGGGCGACGGCCCGTCTCGCTCGCGATGCGCTCAGCCGCCCCAGACGTGGACGTCTTCCGGGTCTACACGGATGATCACGCGCTGTTCGCCCGGCTGGCGGAACGGGTAGGTGTCCTGCCCCAGGTACTTCTTGGCCAGCGCGTCGATGTGCTCGTCGGCGCCCTCGTGTGTGCGCTCGGCGACACGGCCGCGGATCGAGACGTATTCATAGGGGTTGTCCATGTTCTGGACGGTCAGCGTCACGCGCGGATCGCGCTGCAGGTTGCGCGGCCAGGCGCGTCCCTCGGCGGTGTTCAGCACGGGGCGGCCGTCCTGCAGATCCACCCATACGGGCGCGGCGTGCACCGACCCGTCAGGGCGGATGGTGGAGACCAGGCAGAAGTTCTTGGCCTGCAGCAGCTCCTCGCTGCGACCCTCGATCGTTGCGCTCATCGGCGGGACCCTTTCTCTGACGATGGACGTGATGGAACGTGATGTGGGACGCACACCACGATAGGGCGTTTGGGCATTAGCGCGCGCGTGCGCGTTTGGAGTCGAGATATGCGTGTAGGAGGTCGCGGGCCGTGCTGGCCGATTGGAGATCCCGCGATCTCCAATCGGTAAGGACGCAGCGAGCGCAGTGTGCTCGGCACATAAGCGAACGAGGACGCAGTATCGCGAAGACCCGCGGCCTCCTACTGGCGGCTCGTGCCGGTGGTCGAGCTGACCGGCGGGATCGGGTCCAGCGGCGTGAGATGACCGTTGTTCAGCTGAAACCGCACGTGGGCCTCGCCGCCGCCGGGGCAGCACAGCGGATCGTTAGGGCGGTACAGTCGGTAGGCGAGCGTGACTTCGGTGTCGTTCTGGGAGACGACGCCGATCTGGGCGCTCGGCCGGCTCGCGTCGGTGCCGATGTAGTGGCCGTCGAGGAAGAAGAACGCCTGCTTGTCATATCCGTCGTTGGAGTGCGAGCCCGTGCCGACGAGCACGCGCAGGGTCTGGCCGGGGTGGTAGTCAGACGTGTCCTTCGCTGTGTAGCCGTGCGCGCGCACGACCGCGAGCGCCGCGGGAAGTCCTTCGGCGGTGGCGCTCTTTTCTTGTTCGGCGAACGCGGGCGCCGTGGCGGTGCGAGTGCTCGTCGTGGGCGTGCCGCCGGAGGCGCCGCCGGTCGTCGCCGTGCTCGTGGTCGGCTGCGTCGCCGTGCCGGTCGGCACCGTCGCGGTGCTCGAGGTGGTGGGCGAGCCGGCGACCGACACGGTCTTGGTGGCGCCGCCGCACCCGCCGAGCAGCGCCGTCAAGCTCATGGCGAAGGCCAGCATCGCTGTTCGGACCGGGATCGGGTGCATCGTCGGCCTGCATGGTATTGAGGCGCAAATCTCAAGGCCGCACCTCTTGAAAAACTTATTAGCGACTGCTAAGTTATGGTGGAAGAATTCGCCAACGGAGGGGCTGGGGGAGGCAATCAATGTCGGGCGTGAGCGAGGCATCAGAGGCGGAGAGATCCGAGCCGGTCCGCAAGCGGGTCCCGGCGGCGGAGCGGCGCGAGGAGTTGATCGCCGCGGCAGTGCACGAGTTCGCCAAAGGCGGGTTGCACGGCACGGCCGTCGAGCGCATCGCCCGCCGTGTGGGCGTGGCGCAGCCCTACGTGTTCAGCCTGTTCCCGAACAAGCGCGAGTTGTTCCTCGCCGCGATCGAGCGGAGCTTCGAGCGCATCGCCAAAACGTTCCAAAGCGCCGCGGCCGACTACCGCGAGGGACGAGCGCCGGAGGAGTGCGAGGACACGTTGCAGGCAATGGGGCGCGCCTACCGGGAACTGCTCGAATCGGACCGCGACTACCTGATGCTCCAGCACCAGTCCTACGCGGCCTGCGACGACGAGATCGTCTGCGCCCGCGTTAGACACCGGTTCGCGCAACTGGTCGAGCTCGCGCGCGAGCTTTCCGGCGCCGACCCCGAGCGGCTGGACGAGTTCTTCAGGCACGGCATGGCCCTGAACGTCGCCGCGGCGCTGGGGGTGGAGGAACTGTCGGTGCAATGCCCGTGGGTGGCGGCCGAGCGCGCGGCGGCGCCGGTCGGCTAGTAGGATCGAACGGCGATGTCCGAGCAGGCGCAAGGATCGCCGGAGCAAAAGCGCAGCCGCCGCGAGCAGGCTCGTACCGCCGGGTTCGTGGTGCTGGCCGTGCTGATCACGCTGTTCGCCGTGCTGAACCTGAAATCGGTCGAGGTCAACTGGATCTTCGGCACCGGCGAAGCGCCGCTGATCATCGTGATCGTGGTATCGGTCCTGGTCGGGATCGTGCTGACATACCTCGTCGACCGTCGCGCCGGCAGCAAACGGCGTTAGCGTGTCAGAGGCGCCGCCGCCCCGGGCAGGCGCCATGGCGCCTGCCCTCAGCCGGCGACGCTCGCGCCGGCGGTGAGCGTGGACTCGTCCTCGATCACGACCTCCGCAGCGGCGTCGGCCCCGATGAACGGCGCGAGCACGGTGTAAGCCAGATAGTCCGACAGCGCGGGCAGGAGATGGATCTGTCCGCTCGTGACCTGGCAGCGGATCGTGTGCCAGATCGCCCCGGCGACCCCTTCGACCGCGAGCTTGTTGCGGGCCGGCTCGGGCGCCCCCTCGGTCAGCAGCGTGGCGATGCCATGGGCGAGATCGCAGTCGCGCTCCAGCGCCTCGGGGCAGGCGCTGGGCGCCTCGGAGGCGATGATGTGGGCGTAGAGAGGCCGGGCCGCCAGCAGCGCCAGCAGCTCGCCGACCACACGGCGGACCGTGCCGGCCCAGTCTCCGGAGACGAGGTCGGGGTCGGCCGCGATCCCCAGCAGCTCGTCGCCGAGATCGTCGAACGCCGCCAGGAAGCATTCCTCCTTGGAGGCGAACAGCTCGAAGAACGACTCGATCGGGATGCCCGCCTCCTCGGCGATCTGGGGTGCGCTCAGCTCGTGGTAGTCGTCGACCACGGCGAGGTTGAGCACGCTCGAGCGCAGCCGCTTGCGGAGCTCCTCGTCGGACCTGGGAGCGGCGAGCGGATCGCCGGCCCGGTTGGGCGAGATGGCGCGCAGGCCTGGCGGCATCCATGCGTCCAACGTCGAGCCGGCGCCGGACCAGCGCCCGTTCGAGCCTCCCAGGCGCCGCTTGTGGGCGCGCGCCAGCGAGCTCGTCCGCGCCCGCGTCGCCAGACGCTCGGACAGGCGCTCTCCGGCAGTGGTCTGGAACAGCAGGGTCCATTGCGCTATCTCCTCGCTCAGCGCCGGGATCTCCTCGGGGCGGCCGGCGCGCAGCCGCACCGCCGTCGCCTCGTGCATGCCGCCGACGATGCCCCTGACGATCGGAGCCGGCAGCGGACCCGCGTCGCCGGCGTGGGCGAAGCTGCTGGAGAGCATCTGCTCGAACGTGCCCATGGCCTTGCGCAGGCGCGCCAACCCCGGCGCCCCCGCCGTCTGAGCCTGGACGATCGCGAGACCGGCGCCCTTGGCGTTGGACTCGATCTCGTCCGTGAACTCCCCGACGGCAGCCCTGATCCGCCGCTCCAGGTCGCCGCCGGTGGAGCGGTAGGCCTCATGGACGCGCTTGACCCCGCGCGCGGCGATCAGGTCGAACGTCGCCAGGAAGCACTCCTCCTTGTTGGCGAACTGCTCGTAGAATGCCCGCCGCGAGACCCCCGCCAGCCCGATGATCTGCTTGACGCTGGTATTCGCATAGCCGTTGACCGCGACGGCCTCGACCATCGCTCCGTGCATACGCAGCCGCTGGTGGCGCGCCACCTCCGTGGGAGCGAGCTGATGGGGTCCTCTCGGCAGACGCTGATACAGGGGTGCGATCGATCTCGTTACGCCCAACCCCCCACTGTTGTGCTCGGACATCTCTCTTCTACCTCCCCGAAACGATCTACATGTCCAGACACCTGTCAAGGAATCTGTCAAGTAAGAATCATTCCATGTCAGCGATTTTTTGTCTACAGGGAAGCGTGAGTGGGGACCACCCATCCTCCGGGACGGATCCGTTTGATCGTGATTTCCCTGCTTAACGCCGGTTTTTGGGAGTTGGTACGAGTTGGAACTTTGCGCGCCCGGACGACGGCGTCACGAGGGTCGCCGCTCGTCGGGATCGGTTCGAGGGTGCGAAAGTCGTCAGTGCGCCAGCGATTTGAGCGCGAAGATCGCCAACCCCATGATGACCCCCACGCCGCCTTCGAGCGCGAATTCCCTGGGCGTCGACCCCGCACGCATTCCTGCGAGCAGCTCGAACACGACCAGACTCGCGATTGCGGCCCAGACCGCCGCGTTGACGCCCGTGGTTTCGCTCGCACCCGCCGCCCAGGCGATGAGCAGCGTGAGCAGCGGGATCGAGGCGCCGCGGACGATCGACCAGTCGTGCCCGAGCGCTCGCGCGAGCGCCCCCGCCGTGAGGTGCTCCTCGTGGGAGAGACGGCGCCCGAGGATCGTCGAGTAGGAGTGGGCGAGCCAGTAGATCCCGAGCACGAGCGCGGTCGAGCCGATCAGATCGGGGTAGCCGTCGTGCACCCCGCTCTCCGCCGCGATCACCGCTCCGATCAGGATCGTGCCGTAGACGACCCCCGCCGGGTTCCGGCCTCGGACGATCCAGCCCGCCACGCGCCGCGCCCACCCCTGTGAGCCGACGCTCGGAGCCGAGGATGATCCTTGCGGGGCGGGGGAGGGGGCGATACGCGGATTATCCCGCGCGGTGACGGGCGAGCGTCTGGACAGGGCGAGCGGGGCGGAGTAGCCTCGAAGGCATCCGCTACGAAAGGATTGGACCAATGGCTGGTGACGAGCTGTTCATCGGATGGGGCCCGGTTGTCAGGGGCCGCGAGCAGACGGCGCTCAAAGTGTTTCAAGAGACCATCGAATTTCACGGCACTTTGCAGCAGGACGGCAAGATCGACAGTTTCGACGCGCACCTGATCGCGCCGCACGGTGGCGATCTCGCTGGCTTCATCATGCTCCATGGCGAGCGCTCCAAGCTCGATGACGTCCGCAGCTCAGAGGACTTCGAGCGGCTGATCGCTCGCGCGGGCACCGTCGTCGACCAGGTCGGTGTGCTCAACGCTTACTCCGGCGAGGCGCTCGGCCAGACGATGGCGAGATTCCAGGCGGCTTCAGCGGAGCTGGCGTAAGGGCTTATCCCGCTAGGGACGTGCGGCTGGGTGTTCTAGGGTCGTGCTGGCCGAGCGGAGATCCCGTCGATCTCCGATCGGTACGGACGCAAGGGCGAAGGCATGGTGGTGCCATGTCGAGCCCGAGGACAAAGCCTCGCGAAGATCATCGGGCGCATCCAGACGTGCGAGCCCAGCGGGAGATGCCCTAAGGGTCGGGAAGCTGGGGTAGGGTTGGGACTTGGTGTAGGTCGGGGTGGGATCCGGGGGCGGCTGGGATCGAGGACCGCCGGCTTGGCTCAGCCGGTAAAGCCGTACATATGGGTCTCTGGCGCGAGCGCGGGGCGCCGAGTCGGCCAGCGGCTCGTGGGAGCGCTGTGCCTGGATTCACCGCGTGATGGACCCAGGCTACGCGACCGTCTTGCGGCGTGAGACGGCAAACGCTCCGAGGCCCGCTATCAGCCCGAGCGCGCCGAGGATCAGCGCGGCGATGCCAAGCCCCTTGCTCGCCCCGCCGCTCGTTGACCTCACGACAGCCGGTGTCGAGGCCGGCGCGGGTGCGGTCCCCGCTGTCTGTCCCGCCGCCGGGCCCGCCTCCTCACCCGCGACGTCCTGGATCACGCCGCCCTTGGCTGTGACGTTGATCCTGGGCGAGGGGTGTTCGGCGGTCAACGACGGGTCGATCCAGTGAACCACCTGGCCGTTGCTGTAGGTCTGGATCGTCCTGAATTCAAGCGCCTGACCCGCCACTTCCGGGATCGCCAGCGACAGCGGGAAGTTGATGAACTGACCGTTGCTCACCTTCCCCAACGGGCCGGTCCAGGTCCAGACGATCTGGGAGACCTCCGTGTCGATCGTTTCCCCGCCCTTCTGGATCGGGGTAGCGAGCTTGGTTTCGATGATCCTCGCGGTCCAGCCGGGCACGTTTTCATAGCTCACGCCCGTAAACCCGGCGGGGAACAGCGTGTCCACCCTCTTGACATAGGCGCCTTCCTGCTCGCCCGGCACGCGCACATCGAGCGTCGCGAACGCTCCCGCGGGGATCGTATTGGGATGCAGGCTGATGTGTGCCTGCGCGCCGGCGGGTGTCACGAGCGCACCCGCTGCGACCAGCACGGCGACCTGCTTGGCTTTCATGTTCGGTGTACCTCCTGAGTAGGGGACGAGATGGCTGGGCGCCCGTTCATTGGATCGGGACCCTCACGGTGCGGCTGGATTGTTCGAATTCGGAGATGCGGTCGGTGATGCTGATTTCCCAGGTCCCTCCGGGGCTGAGCTCGGTCGAGTTGAGCGTGTAATGACCGGGGCCGGACAGATTCGCCTTCAGCGGCAGCGGCCCGATGCCCTCGGAGGGGAGAGCAGCGGTCACGACTAGTTCCTTGGTGGCCGTGAACTGGCTGCCGTCCTTCGCGTTGATGAGGTAGAGGTGGATCGTGTTCAGCCCCACCCGGGCCGGTTCGACGGTCATCTCGAGCACAGCCGAACCGATCGTCGTGTTCGTGGCGAACGGCCCTGACGCGGCGTCGATCGGCGGCGCGTAGCTGACAAGCGCTGCGGTCACACCGAACACGCACAGCATCAGCACGATCTCGCCGCGCATCGCGCGACGAGCCAACACGCCGATCCCGCCCGGCGACTGCCCGGCGCCCACCAAGCGTGCGAGGGCCGGGATGACTCGCCCCCGGTTGATCCAGCCGAGGCCGATCAACGATCCCAGAAGCGCGACCTTGACGAGGATCAGCGCGCCATAGGTGGTGTGAAACAGGGCGCTGAAGCTACGCACATTGATGTACGCCTGGATCACGCCGGTCGCGGCAATCACGACGACCGCGCCCAGCGCCAACGAAGAGAACCGCGCGAGCGTCGCAAGCAGCAGTCGGCTTCGCTCGCCGCGCTCTAGTTGCCGAGTAGCGCCCGGCAGCGCGAGCAGCAGACACGCGATCCCGCCGACCCACACGCTGCCGGCCAGCACATGCAGAACATCAGCGGGGAAGAACACCCCGACCGGACGCTCGATGCTTGCATGACCGGCGAGTGCGGGAGTGACCGCCAGGTAGGCGCCCCCGATGCCGAGCAACGCTACGATCACGCGCGGCGGAGGCGCAGCCGGGGCCGCGCCCCCGGCATCCTGCCCGCCCGGCCCGAGCACGGGAATCGCGTCTCTGCGGATCGCCCGAGCCGCGAGCAGCAGGCCGCCGAGCGCCAGCCAGTCGATCGCGCGCAGACCCCACACCTCACCGAAGCGGCTTTCCAGCGTGTTGCTGATGATCGAGCCTTTCAACGAGGCCCACAGCGACACTCCCGCCGCGCTTGCGCCCTGCAACAGCACCCCGAGCACACTCACGCACACGCCGAGCACGATCGCCACCACGAACAGCCGCCCCAAGCGCGAGGCGAACGCACGCGACGCCTCACACCAGCGCGGCTCGGTGCCCGCGACCGCAGTCAAGCCCGGTCGCCACACGAAGAACAGAAAGGCAAGGCCACCGACCATCAGCGCGAGCGTGAGATAGCTCATGCCGCGTGCGACGCCGAAGGCGACCTCTGTCACCTCGCCGCTCTTGTTCTTGCCGATCAGCCCCGCGACCGTGAACTTCGGTGTCGCTCCCGCGTGGCCGATGTTGAACACCAGCCCGCCATACACGATGTGCGTGTCGGCCGAGATCACCCGGTATGTGCCCGTGTAGGTGCCGTCCGGCAGATGCGCCTTCAGTCCGACGGCCATCCAGTGCTGATTGCCGCCGGGGTGGGAGACGTTCAGGTCGTCCACCTCGTTGCCCTGCGCGTCATACACCCGCACCGCTCCGAGCGTCCCGCCGACGGCCTGGTTGAACTCGAAGATCACCTGCCTGGGCTGGACAGGAACGGTCGCGCCCGACGCCGGAGAGGTGCCGAGCAACTGCGCGTGCGCCCACGCCCCCGGGGCACCCGCCAACACGCCGACAGCAACCAGCGCGAGTGACAGCGAGGTTCTGAGCGCGCGCCCGCGCCGCAGACACAAAAGCGAGATTAGCTCGTGACGGATCACCCGCTCACCACGCCTCGCCCGCCGCCGAGTCCGTGCCGGACGGCCCACCCCCGCGCCTGCGTCTACGCACGACGAACACCAGCGCGAGACCCGCCAGCACGATCACGGCCAGCGCCACGACCGCGGCGACCGGGGTCTTGGTGCCTTCCTCGGGAACCCAGAACAACTGACCATCGACGGCTCCTGGCTTGGCTCCCACCTGAATCGGCACCTGCCAGTCGAAAATCTTGGTGCGCTTACCCCGATCCTTGACCTGCGGAGGCAGGACCGGGGACATCCAATGGATGCGATGGTCGTGCCATTCAAGCTCGCCGGTACGGTCAACGACCGTCCACGCGGGCCTTGCGGTCGGCGACGCCGAAGAGGGCACGTTCACATTGCCGTAGAAGCTCTGGTTCAGGAAGTAGGCAGGCGAGCGAGTATTGACCTGCACCGTCCCATCGGCCAACACGCGCGCATACGGCTCGCCCTGGTAGCCATACACCGTGACCGCCTGTCCAGTGTGGTTGCGCAGCACGAGCCGGTCTGCGAACTCCAACACTTCGAGGCTCAGGCCGGGAACGTTCGGCGCGATGCTGGTGATGTTGGAGCGGTAGTTGTAGTTGCTTCCCTGATCGTTGATCGGGCTTCCGCTCTCCTTCGCAGGAGTCGGTGTGCTGCTCTGGGCTTGCGCCACAACAGGGAGCCCCAGCAGCAGGGCGCCGAGCGCGGCGAGGATAGGACGACGGGACATTGAAGGCTCCTCGCATACGTGCCTGTACGGACTGACCGTGGACCCGCCACCGCGAACAAACGCGTCCGTTCACGGCAGGGGACCTCTGGGGACGAGCAGCCGACGCCCTGGGTCGGGCGGGAGGGGTCAGCTCGCCGAGATCAGCGCGGGCGGGGGGCGCACCGCGAGGAAGGAGCCCATCAGGCGACCCCCACGCACGGCCGCCAGCGCCACTCGACGGTGTGCCGGCGCGCAGGCGCGCGGGCGCGGCCACCGGGTCGGCTCCGCGCTACGAAGCGCGAGCAGCACACGCTCCCCCGGATAGCGCCGCGCGAGCAGCGGTATCGCCACCGCCACAGCGGGCAAGAGGCAGAGCAGAGCGTGAAGCACGAGGGCGCAAACACTACTACTCCACCGCTCATGATCGGGGGTTTACGCGACTTAGAATGACGCCCGTGGCCGTTGCGACTGCTTCGCTTGCGGGAGGCTCGATCAGCGACCTGGTAGAGGAGTGGTGCGAAAGGCAGGGAGTCGATGTCGGCCTCCCGGCTCCCACTGGATAGCGCTCAAGCGATCCACAGTACGATACAGGCACTCCCCGCCGACGTAGCTCAGCCGGTAGAGCACTTGCATGGTAAGCAAGAGGTCTCGGGTTCGAATCCCGACGTCGGCTCTCCTGGGACCCCAGCGCGGGATCGACTCAGCCGATGCCCGTGAGCAGATCGCCCGCGGAGGTGAGCCCCAGGGCGCGCGCGAGGACCACGATCGTCTCTAGGCGGGGGGAGCGCTTGCAGCGCTCCAGCAGGCTGATCTCGGTTCGGTGCAGATCGCAGATGTCCGCCAGCTCTTCCTGGGACAGGTTCAGCCGTTCGCGATGACTGCGCAGATTCTCGGCGAACTGCTGTCGCACGGACTCTTGTGGCTTCACGCGGCGCACTCTCGCGTCTCGCAGACGGAAGGTCTACAGACAAGCGGTCGCCCGACAAAAGATCGCCTGACAGCTGTCTCTCGACATATGAGCTGCGAAATACCGTCGGGGTCCTGCGCATCACACGTCCCAGCGCCGAGCGCCGGCAAAGAGAGAAACATTTCTTCATTTTACTGCCCAGCCCCCGGGAGCGGTGTTCGGGACTCGTGATTTGCCCGGCTCCTTGCAGGTGCGCTGTGACGCGATCCCAAGGGTGCCTTGTCGCCCGCATCTCGGAGTCCGGACGCCGCGAGGGGATCGAAAATCAATGCCTGCCCCACGCGCTTGCGGGGCGCGGTGTCGGCAGCGTTCAGCTCGCGACCGCCGCGACATCCTCGCCCGGCGTCACCGTCGTAACCGGCAGGCCCATGCCCGCCACCTTGCTGGGCAGGTCGAGCCTGAGCCAGCGAGACACTTTCGCCGACAGCGTCGAGACGATCACCTCGTCGAAGCCGTGCAGGTTGATCGCGTCGTGCACGGCCGCGATCGGGTCGGGGTCGCCGACGAGCCCCTCCACCGGCGCCCCGGCCGCCTGTTCGATCAGCGGCAAGGCACGGTTGAGCACGGTATGGGCCTCGCTCTCGGCCTGATCCTCGGGATCGACGACCTTGTGCAGGCCGTGAGTGGCGTTGGGCACGAGCAGCGTGAACTCGCACCTCCCGCGCCCCGCCCGCTCGCGTACGGCGTCGAGCAGCGGTTGTGTGGCGGCCGTCTTATGGGCCACGACCAGCACGCGGCTGGTGGATGCGGAGGACTCCATGGCTGGAAACTCCTTTCGGGGTATGTCGTGTTGCTACCCAGATGATCCCACCGCGAAGCCCATTGCGCCAGGGGTGTCGCAAACAGTGGTGGGGGCAGGATTCGAACCTGCGTAGGCAGAGCCAATCGGTTTACAGCCGATCTCCTTTAACCACTCGGACACCCCACCGGGCATCCCCGGCGGCGAGAGCCGTGGGCCAACGCGGTGATTCTAGTGCAGGCGTTCGGGTCTACGAAGCCTCGCGCAGCTGCTGCGCATCCGGCAGGGTCTGCAGCTTTTTCAAAGTGCGGTTCTCGATCTGCCTGACCCGCTCGCGCGTGATGTTGAAGGCGCGGCCGACCTCCTCCAGCGTGCGCTGGCGCCCGCCGGTGATGCCGTAGCGCATCTCGATCACCTCGCGCTCGCGCCGTGGCAGCGCCGAGAGCACGCGCACGACGTTCTCGCGCCGCAGCGCCTCGGAGGCGATCTCGAACGGAGACTCGGCGGTGTCGTCCTCGACGAAGTCGGCCAGCGCCATGTCGTCCTCGTCGCCGACCGGCTTCTCCAGAGAGACCGGCTGCTGGGCCATGCGCACCACCTCGCGCACCTCTTTGGTCGAGCACTCGAGCTCCGCGGCGATCTCGGCATTGGTGGGTTCGCGCCCCAGCCGCTGGATCAGCACGCGCTCGGCGTAGATCACCTTGTTCAGCCGCTCGACCATGTGCACGGGGATCCTGATCGTCCGGCCCTTGTCGGCGATCGCCCGTGTAACGGCCTGCCTGATCCACCAGGTCGCGTATGTGGAGAACTTGTACCCCTTGCGGTAGTCGAACTTCTCGACCGCCCTGATCAGACCGAGCGAGCCCTCCTGGATCAGGTCCAGGAACGTCAGTCCCCGACCGACGTACCCCTTGGCGATCGACACGACCAGCCGCAGGTTCGCCTCGACCATGTGCTGCTTGGCGGCCACGTCCCCCCGCTCGATCCGTTTGGCCAGGCAGACCTCCTCCTCGGCGCTCAGCAGCGGCACCCGCCCGATCGAGCGCAGGTACAGCCGCAGCGAGTCCAGGCTCGGCTCGATGCCCGGCTCGACGTCACCGGCCTTGCGCAGCTCCTCGATCCGCGTCTTCGCGCCGCTGGCACGGTCGAGCGCATCCTCGTCGCCGGAACTGTCGACGCTCGCCAGCGGAGGATCGTCGGGCGAGTCCTCCAGCGCCTCGCTGTGCCCCGCGCTCGCGCCGGCGTCGTGCCCGTCCTCGGACAGGCTCGGCTCAGGCTCGCCCCCGGCCAGCACCTCGATGCCGTGCTCCTCCAGATAGCTGAGCAGATCCTGCGTCTGGTCGTGCGTCAGCTCCGCCTCTTCCATTGCGGACGCGATTGTCTCGTAGGCGAGGAACCCCCGTTCCTGGCCTTCTGCGATGACTCCCTGCAACTCATCGATCTCGATCACGGCCGTACTGTCCGTGGCGATCAAGACCTCGACATTGTCGCTCACTCTGGACCCCCAGGATCCAAACGGCTTCCCCGTCGAAGCGGACTGTCCGCTCCGACCTCCCCTGACCCGACTGCCTAGCCTCCTCTGTTGTTACTCGATCGCATCTGCTTGCTCCCTGCTCTCCTGAAGTCATTCCCCGTTCGTGGGCTTGCAGTGGCTATCGCTGTTCCCGATGCTCCTCGAATCGCGATCCCCCGATCGGACGGGGGTTGACTCAACAGGCTAAGTGCGAAGTGATACCAGAATCCGCCTTCGCATACGCCGGTTGAGTCGCGGCTCGCTCGGGTCGCGGCTTTCTCGCGGGCGGCGTTGGCGCCGGCCGGCCGCTAGGCTTGGGTGCAGGTGCAGGCGACCCGGCAGATCCACTCGCTGTCTCCGACACATCCCTCCGGCGAGGACGTCCAGGCACGGGCGCCCTCCGTCCCGATCGGCCTGTCGCGCGTCGGGGTCACGGGTGTCGAGAAGGTCGTACGCATCCACGAGGAGCTGTTCTTCGCGCGCCTGTCCTGCTTCGTGGACCTGAGCTCCGGCCAGAAGGGGGCCCATATGTCTCGGTTCGATGAGGTCGTCAACGAGGCGATCGGCGAGGTCGTCCTCAGCGAGTCCCCGTTCCGCGCCGAGACGCTGGCTCAGCACATAGCCGAGCTCGTGCGCGCCCGCCAGGACGCCCTGCGCGCCGAAGTCACGATCGCGGCGCGCTACCCCGAGCACAAGCCCGCGCCCGTCTCGGGCGTGGGCACCCAGGAGATCTACACGCTCCTCGGCCGAGCCGTCGCCTACGAGCATGGCACCCGCCGCGTCGTCGGCGTCTCCGCCACCGGCATGACCGCCTGCCCCTGTGCGCAGGAGCTTGTCGCGGGCCGGGCACGCGAGCGTCTGCTCGCCGACGGGTTCTCCGAGGATCAGATCGAGCGAATCCTCGCCCGGGTGCCGGTCGCGACTCACAACCAGCGCGGGCTCGGCACGCTGCAGATCGGCTGCATCGAGGAGTGCGTCGCGGAGATCGACGCTGCGTCGCTGCTCCAGGTCGTCGAGTCGAGCATGTCCTCGGAGATCTACGAGCTGATGAAGCGCTCCGACGAGGTCGCCGTCGTCGAAAAAGCCCACGCCCATCCACGTTTCGTCGAGGACTGTGTGCGGGAGATGATCGCGGGCGTCGTCGCCCGCTTTCCAGAGCTGGATGGCGCGAGCTTTGTCGCGGCGGGTCAGGAGAACCTCGAGACGATCCATCAGCACAACGTCGTCGCCGAGCGGCATGGCCTGCTGTCGGAGCTGCGCGCGGAGATCGACGCGGGCGCGCTGTCGTCCCATCACACCACGCTCGACGAGTGGCTCGCCGCCGGGTCCGCCGCAGCGGATCGTCGTCAGCGACCCGCCTGAGGGTCCGTCAGGAGCTCTCGGCGCGCGCGAGGCGCCGGCGCAACCCGAAGAAGTAGTCCAGCCCGGAGATCACCGTCACGATCACCGTCGCATACAGCAGCAGCGAGACCCACAGCGGCTGTCCGTGCACCGCGATCAGCGCGAGGATCAGCGCGATCTGCATGCACGTCTTCAGCTTGCCCAGCATGCTCGCTTCCATCACCACTCCCGCTTGGGTTGCACCGAGCCTGAGCACCGTGACCGCCAGCTCGCGCGTGATGATCACCATCGCCACCCACGCTTCCAGCCGGTTCAACGACACCAGCGCGATCAGCGCCGCGACGATCAGCAGCTTGTCCGCAAGCGGATCCATCAGCTTGCCGAACGTCGTGACTGTCTGGCGCGAGCGCGCCAGATATCCGTCGATGAAGTCCGTCGCCGAGGCGAGCGCGAACACGATCGCGGCGAGCACGTCCCCCGCCGGCGTGTTGCCGAGCAGCGCCACCACGAGCACCGGCACCAGCATGATGCGCAGCACCGTAAGCATGTTGGGGAGGTTCAGCGGGAACACGGTCGGAGCCATTATGTCCTGCGGGTCCCACGATCGCCATCGCCGGCCTTCTAGGATCGGACTTCCCAGTTCGTCTCGATCGACAGGAGCACGACCATGAACACCCGCACGCTTGGACCGAACGGCCCCGAGGTCTCCGCGATCGGCCTCGGCTGCATGGGGATGTCGGCGTTCTACGGGACCGCCGACGAGTCCGAGGCGCGGGCCACGATCGCGCGGGCGCTGGAGCTCGGGTGCAACTTCCTGGACACCTCGGACATGTACGGGCCGCACACCAACGAGCGACTCGTGGGCAGCGCCATCGCCGGACGCCGCGAGGAGGTGTTTCTGGCGAGCAAGTTCGGGATCAAGCTGATCAAAGACGACGACCTGATCAACCGCACGATCGACGGTAGCCCCGAGTACGTGCGTGCGGCGTGTGACGCCTCGCTTGAGCGTCTCGGTGTCGAGCACATCGATCTCTACTACCAGCACCGCGTCGATCCCAGCACGCCGATCGAGGAGACGGTCGGGGCGATGGCCGAGCTCGTGCGAGCCGGCAAGGTCCGCCACATCGGCCTGTCCGAGGCGAGCGCTGCCACGATCCGCCGTGCCCACGCCGTGCATCCGATCACCGCGGTGCAGACCGAGTACTCGCTGTGGACGCGCGACGTCGAGCCGGAGATCCTGCCGACCCTCACCGAGCTTGGGATCGCGCTCGTCGCGTACTCGCCGCTGGGACGTGGGTTCCTGTCTGGGCGGTTCACCTCGCCCGACGAGCTCGACGAGGATGACTATCGACGCCATGGGCCGCG
>Ga0210408_10000981_pt1 | contig 31442 bp, 28 predicted proteins | sample IncBWH4MmetaG_FD_155471 | JGI IMG/M metagenome (GOLD analysis project Ga0210408, IMG submission 155471) | Forest soil microbial communities from Barre Woods Harvard Forest LTER site, Petersham, Massachusetts, United States - Inc-BW-H-4-M | ecosystem: Environmental > Terrestrial > Soil >... | reverse complement strand
TCGACCTGCCGTTGCGCATCGCCAATAACTTCTTTCAGAGTGTGCCGGACTACCGGTTACACGGGGGAATTTCGGTGCGATTTTAGGCATTCGCGGCTGGGCCGCGGCACTCAGGGACGAATGGGAAGTCTTGGCAAGGTCCAACTTCGCAGCTTATGCGGGGTTGCGCACGTCGATGTTTGGTTGCGGCCAGGAAATCCGGTCGTTTGCTCAATTTCTCCTTCACAAATATTTCCACCACTGAATTGTGCGGCTTCGTCATCCCATTTTTTGACTCATCACCTCGGTGCAAGGCGGTGGATTAAGCGGCGCAGGGATTGCGGGCGACCGTCATCTTCATTTTATATGGTGGGAATGAATTCCATTGCTGCCTACATGATTTCCTGGTTGTTTGTGGACTTTATTACGGATGGTGCCGATGGAGGGGATCGAACCCACACATCCTTACGGATACCAGATTTTGAGTCTAGCGCGTCTGCCAATTCCGCCACATCGGCTCTTGGGGCCTTAATATATTTGAGCCGGTGGCAAAGTAAAACTCAAATTGAACTTTCCCCAATCCTCGGCGATGGTTCGCGGGTGAACCAAATCATACAACTGGATGAAGCCCGGGCCCGCCGGCTGGGCGAGGCGCGCAAGACGCCCGAGCCCTGTTCGATCGTCATCTTCGGCGCCAGCGGCGATTTGACCGCCCGCAAGCTCATTCCCGCTCTCTATCACCTTTGCAAAGACAAGCAAATGCCGGCTGATTTCCGCATCGTCGGGTTTGCGCGGCGGGAAAAATCCGATGCCTCCTGGCGGGATGAGCTGCGCCAGGCCCTCAACCAATATTCCCGCACCAAACCGGTCGATGACCAGGTCTGGCAGGAGTTTTCCGGGCATGTCTTTTATTGCCAGGGCGACCTGACGGACCCGGCGGCTTACCGCAAGCTCGAGGAGCGACTGCGCGGGTTTGGCAGCGAACCGCTGCGGCGGAACCTGCTGTTTTACCTGGCGACGATGCCGAGCCAGTTCGGCCTGGTGGCCGAGCAACTGCATGAGGTCGGTCTGCTGCATAAAGCCAATGGCAATCAGACCGAAGGCTGGCAGCGGATCGTCGTCGAAAAACCCTTCGGCCATGACCTTGAATCGGCCCGCCAACTGAACCGGGAGCTGACCCGTTACGCCAGCGAAGCGCAGGTTTTCCGCATCGACCATTACCTGGGCAAGGAGACGGTGCAGAACATATTGATGTTCCGTTTTTCCAATGCGATTTTCGAGCGGCTGTGGAACCGGGACTCGATCGACCACGTGCAGATCACCGTCAGCGAAGACCTGGGGGTCGGCCAGCGCGGGGGATATTATGAGGAGGCCGGGGCCTTGCGGGACATGGTGCAGAACCATCTTTTGCAGGTGCTGTCCCTCAGCGCGATGGAGCCGCCCGTCTCACTGGATGCCGAGGCGATTCGGGACGAGAAGGTCAAGCTGCTGCGGTCGATTCGTCCGATGACCCCCGAGGAGGTGGCGCAGCAAGTCGTGCGCGGCCAGTATTTCGCCGGGGCCGTCAATGGCGAGGTGCGGCCCGGGTATCGGCAGGAGCCGAAGGTCAAGGCGGACTCCAACGTGGAGACCTATGTGGCGCTGAAGCTGAACATCGATAATTGGCGCTGGTCGGGCGTGCCGTTTTATTTGCGCACGGGTAAGAACCTGCCGCTGAGCGCCAGCGAGGTGCGCGTGCAATTCCGGCCGACGCCGCACGTATTGTTCGCGGCGCAATGCGGTCAGAACCTCGACCCCAATGCGCTGGCCCTCCGCCTGCAGCCCGATGAGGGCATTTACCTCCGCTTTAACGGCAAGGTCCCCGGCACCAGCCTCGAGGTGCGCCCGGTGCGCATGCATTTCAGCTACAATGCCGAGTTCGGCGCTTATACCCCCGAGGCTTACGAACGGCTGCTTCTGGAAGCAATGACCGGCGACGCGACCCTCTTCATCCGGCGGGACGAGGTGGAAACGGCGTGGAACATTGTCGATTCGATTCGCCAGAGCTGGGAGGGGAAAGCGTTGACGAACCGCGAATTCTACTCAGCCGGCACGTGGGGACCCGTGGCGGCGGACGATTTGCTGGCCCGGTCCGGCCACGCCTGGCATGAGCCGATGATCATGAACGGCGCGCCCACAGCGCAAAGTCCGGGGGCCAAAAGCCAGGGCGCGGAGTCCAAAGTCCAAAGTCCAGAGTCCGCAGTCCAAAATCCAGGGGCGGAGGTCCAAAGTCCAAAATCCAAAGTCCAGGGCCAAGTGGTCAAAGCGTGAAGTCGCGAGAGCATGAGTACCTATGAGCTGGTCAGGTTTGCGAGCGCGGAGGAGTTGGCGGGAAAGGTCGCGGAGCGGTGGCTCAGCGAAATCCAAGCGCTCGGCGCGACCAGCCGGTTTTACGGGGTAGCGCTTTCCGGCGGGCGGATCGCGGGCCGGTTTCTTTCCCAGGCGGCGGGCCTGGCGAAAGCGCGGAATTTGTCATTCGAGCCCGTTGACTGTTTTTGGGGCGACGAGCGTTGTGTCCCGCCGGATGATGCCGAGAGCAATTTCCGCCTCGCGCGCGAGGTTTTGCTCGAGCCGCTGAGAGTTCCGGACCGCCGCATCCACCGCGTGCGCGGGGAGGACCCGCCGGAGCAGGCGGCGAGAGCGGCGGGCGAGGAGTTGTGCCGCCTGGCGCCCCGGGAGCGCGACGGCCTGCCCGTGCTTGACCTGGTGCTTTTGGGAATGGGCGAAGAAGGGCACGTTGCCTCGCTCTTTCCGGGTGAACCGGAGGAGGTGACGACCAGCCCGGCGGTTTACCGGCACGTGGTGGCGTCAAAGCCGCCACCGCACCGCATTACGCTGGGTTACCCGGCGATTGCGGCGGCCCGGCAGGTGTGGGTGCTGGCCTCGGGCGCCGGGAAAGAGCAGGCGCTCCGTGAATCGCTCCGGCCGGGGGGGAGGACGCCGCTGGCCCGGGTGCTGGAGCTTCGCGGCCGCACGACCGTGTTTACGGAGCTTAATGTTTAGATGAGAGGAAAAACGCAATCGGTCAGTGACGGCGGCCGGAGCGCGGACATTCCTGTCCGCAGCAATGTATTACGCGCGAGATTGTCGGCAAATGCGGGCCCTGCTGGCGTTCGGAAGTTGCTGCGGACAGGAAAGTCCGCGCTCCGGCCGGATTTGCGGGAAAAACAGTGGTTTCACTTGACGGGACGCGGAGCTGGTGGAACGGTGATAAAGGGAAGCCGCTGTAGGCGTATATCGGCTGACCTTCGTGAGGCGAAGGGAAAACTCTTTGAAAACAAAAATGATTTGAACGAGTAGCGCCACTGTTGTATCTATATAATGTCGAGCAAAGCAGAATTTCGCTGTTCGTTTAGGGTTAGTATAGAGGTTTTGCTTGTAGTGCGGTTCGAACAGCGAGCAAATAGTTGGCCGCATTACCCTTCTGAGCGCCTGGGTGAAGGCGTATAAACCTCGTCACCACTAAGAGCCGGATGCAAATCCGGCTCTTTGCTTTGCCCGGCGGAGCCCTCTGCCACGGGCGGCGGCGCTATTCTTCTGCGTTGCCTGGGTGCCCGGGAATCGGCTAATCTTGGTTTGAATGAAACATCAACTCGACTTTGAAAAGCCGATTGCGGAGCTGCAAACCAAGCTTGAGGAGTTGAGAAGGCATCCGGAAACGCATTCGCTGGGCATCAGCGTCGAGGAAGAGGTCGCCTTAATCGAGAAAAAGCTCGAAGAAACCAAGCGCCAGGTGTTTCTGAACCTGAGCGCGTGGGACCGGATCAAAATTGCCCGTCATCCCAAGCGCCCTTTCACGCTGGATTATCTGAGCTCGGCCTTTACGGATTTCAGCGAGCTACATGGCGACCGGCTCTACGCCGAGGACCGGGCGGTGGTGGGCGGGTTCGCCTGCCTTGGGCCGCACAAGGTGGTGGTGATCGGCACCCAGAAAGGCCGGGACACCAAGGAGAATATCCTGCGGAATTTCGGGTCCGCGCACCCGGAAGGGTACCGCAAGGCCCTGCGGCTGATGAGGCTGGCCGACAAATTCCGGCTGCCCATCATCACGCTGATAGACACGGCGGGAGCCTATCCGGGCATTGGGGCGGAGGAGCGGCACATTGCGGAGGCGATTGCGGTTAATTTGCGCGAGATGATGTTATTGGAAGTGCCAATTATCGCGACGGTTATCGGGGAAGGCGGTTCCGGCGGCGCCCTGGGGATCGGTGTGGCCGACCGGGTTTTGATCCTGGAAAACGCTTATTATTCGGTCATCAGTCCGGAAGGCTGCGCGGCTATTCTTTGGAAGGACCGCTCGGCGGCGTCCAAAGCGGCTGAGGCCCTCAAGATTACGGCGAAACATTTGTTCGAGCTGGGCCTGGTGGACGGAGTTGTTCCGGAGCCGCTCGGAGGGGCGCATGCGGATCCGGACGCGACGGCTTTGACCCTGAAAACTACGTTGCTCATGCACCTGGAACAACTCCTCGCCCTGTCTCCCGCCGAACGGCTAAAGCAGCGCTACGCCAAATTCCGCAGCTTTGGTCATTTCACCGATAAACAGACACCAGCGGCCGGGAATGGCGGGGAGTGAGGGCAAGGGGAATGACGGAGCGATGGAGCATTGGAGTATTACAGCGGTGACAGACGAGGAGCCGGTTAAACTCCAAATCCCAAACACCAAGCTCCAGAAAAGCCCCAAATTCCAACTTTCAAAGCTGCGGCAGTGGGAAAGGCCTTCGCACCGTCAGGGGCGAACTCGGCGCTGGCTCTTTGATTGCCAAAGGCTTTTGAGGCTTGGTGTTTGGAATTCTTCTGGAGCTTGGTGTTTGGAATTTGGAGTTTTCCGTCAGAGCGCTGCGGTGTCCCTCCTTCGATCGCCATGCTGTATCCGTTGATTTTCCATCCCATTTTCAAGGAGCGCGTGTGGGGCGGACGCGAGCTGGAAAAGCTCTATCATAAACCGCTGCCGCCGGGGGTTCCGATTGGCGAGTCATGGGAGATCAGCGATCGTCCCGGGGAGCTGAGCGTCATTGCGAACGGACCACTCGCCGGCAAAGATCTGCATTGGCTGGTCCAAAACCATGCGGCAGAGCTGCTAGGGCCTGCCAAACTTCAGGCGGGGCGGTTTCCGCTGCTGATCAAGATTCTGGACGCCCGGGACAAGCTCTCACTGCAGGTTCATCCTCCGCCCGCAAAAGCGGCAGCGCTCGGCGGCGACCCAAAAACCGAGATGTGGTATATCGCGGATGCCGCACCGGGAGCTGAGCTGTATGTGGGCCTTCGGCGTGGCGTGACTCGCAGTGAATTTGAGCGAAAGATCCGCGATGGCTCGGTGTCAGAGTGCTTTCATCGCGTTGGCGTGCGCGCAGGCGATGCCATGTTTCTGCCCAGTGGCCGCGTTCATGCGATCGGCGCCGGGCTGGTGATTTTTGAGATTCAGCAAAATTCCGACACGACGTATCGGGTATTTGATTGGAACCGTGTGGGCCTGGATGGCAAACCGCGGGACCTGCATGTGGCCCAATCGCTGGAGAGCATTGACTTCACGGATTTCGAGCCGGAGTTGGCCACGTCGGAATACGAAGCGCAGGATGGGTTTAAGGTCCGGCATGTGGTGCGAGACGCTCTGTTTACGGTGGATGCGATCACGGCGGAGAGCGGTAAAGGGGTGCCACTCAGTCAAGGCAGGATGACAATCCTGGGGCTGGTGCAGGGCAGGGTGCGGGTCATCGGCGCTGACAATTCCATCGAGTTGAACAAGGGGCAGTTTTGCCTGATCCCGGCCAGCATAGCGGCTGAGGTCCGGAGCGAATCCAGCAGCACTTTTCTGATGGTGCAAGCGGGGGCGTAAGAGATAGGGTAGATTCCGTCGAGTGAAGAAGTTCTTCCAGAGCTGGCTGATCAACACCCTGGCGGTGCTGGTGGCGGTCTATATTGTGCCGGGTCTCCGGTTCAAAGACAACGGTTTGTGGACGCCGTTTGTAACCGCGCTGGTTTTGGGCATCCTCAACGCCGTGATTCGGCCCGTCCTGATGCTCTTAACCCTGCCGCTGCTAATCTTTACACTGGGACTGTTCACCCTGGTGATTAACGCCCTGCTGTTGTACTTTGTGAGTTTCCTGCTGGGAAGGTATTTTGAGGTCGACGGTTTCTGGTCTGCTTTTTGGGGTGCGCTGCTCATCAGCTTCGTCTCGATGGTCCTCAACGCGCTGACCGGAACGAAAAACGTCCGCGTGCAGGTCAACCGCCGGCGGCCGCCGCCGGATTCGGGCCGAGGGGGCGGGCCGGTCGGGGGTGGCCCGGTAATCGACATTTGAACTGCGGCGCGGTTAAATGAGTTAAAAGGGTTAACTGAGTTAATTGGGTTACATGGTTACATGGGTTGCAAGGTTACAAAGTTAAGGGGCCAATCGGGTTGGCTGAGTTAAAGGGGTTGGAGTGTTAGACCGCGCCTATGGCCCCAATTAAGTTTAACTGAGCACCGCGAGGTAGGCTGCGCGCAACGTTCGGATACCCTTGGCCTGAAATTCCTGCTCAAAATCAGTCGGGAGGTCTGCTAACTCGGGTGGAGTTTCCGCCGGTTTGAACGCCGGATGGGCAGCAAACACATCCCTCATTTGCTCGAAATAATCCTGGTCGTCGGTGCGCAGGAACACCGTTCCGCCCGGCGCAAGGGCCTGGTGGGCGAGAGCGGGAAAACGCTCATTGATGAGCCGATGGCGGCGGTGTTTTCGTTTCGGCCACGGATCGGGGAAATAAATGTGCAACGCGACGGCGGAGTGTTGCGGCAGGAGGTGCTCGAGGAAGTATGCGGATTCAATGCGCACCCCGCGCAAGTTGGTCAAGCCGGCGCGGCGTCCTTTGCGGTCCAGCTTCCGCATCCGGCCCAGGAGGCGTTCGACTCCGATAAAATTATGCTCGGGATGACGGGCGGCATAGTGGACCAGGAACGAGCCGTCGCCGCTACCCAGTTCCACTTGCAGCGGCTGGCCAACTGGGAAAAGCCGCGCCAGGTTAACGCGTTCCAGGATGGAGGGGAGTTGATAAAGCATCGAAAAAATGGTCGGGGCGGTGAGATTCGAACTCACGACCTCTTGTACCCGAAACAAGCGCGCTACCAGGCTACGCTACGCCCCGACCCTGGGCAGGAGAAAGTGCCGGATGGGGGAGGCAATTGCAATGACGAATTTTAGAAAATAGGAATTGCCACAAAAGATCGCAGAGAACACAAAAGCCGAGATTGCTTTGTGTTCCCTGTGATCTTTTGCGGCGATTTCCAGCTACTCCTTTTTGGCGGCCTTGAGTTCGATGTGGAGGTCGCGGAGCTGGCGTGGGGAGACGGGTGCGGGGGACTCGGTCATCAGGCAAACGCCCTTGGCGGTTTTGGGGAAGGCGATGACGTCCCGAATGCTGGGGGTGCCGCAGAGCATGGCAATGAGCCGGTCGAACCCCAACGCGATACCGCCGTGGGGCGGAGCGCCGTATTTGAACGCCTCGAGCATGTAACCGAAACGCAACTGGGTTTCCTCAGGCGGGATTTGCAACACCTCCTCGAAGACGGTCTTCTGCAGCTCCGGTTGGTGGATACGGATGGAACCGCCGCCCAGCTCCGTGCCGTTGACCACCACGTCATAATGCTGGCCGCGGACTTTTTTCGGCTCAGTCTTCAGGAACCCGATGTCTTCTGCTACCGGGGCCGTAAACGGATGATGAGACGAATACCACCGGTTCTGCTCTTTATCGAAGCTCAGCAGGGGGAAATCCACCACCCAGAGAAAATCGAAACGGTTGGCGGAGACGTTGAGTTTGCCCTGGCTCTTGAGCACGTCGGCGCAGTAGAGGCGGATTTTGCCCAGAATTTCACAAGCGGTCAGCCATTGGTCGGCGGCGAACAGAATCAAGTCGCCTTCCTCCATGGCCAGTTTGCTGGAGAGCGCAGCTTTTTCGGCCGCGCTGAAGAATTTGACGATGGGGGATTTCCATTCGCCGCCCTCGACCTTGATATAAGCCAGGCCCTTGGCGCCAAAGCTTTTGGCCAGTTCGGTCATGGTATCGACCTGACCCTGGGTAACACCGGCCATTCCTTTGGCGTTGAGCGCTTTAACGACGCCGTGGTTGGCGATGGCGCCGCTGAAGACTTTGAAGGTGCTGCCGCGGAATTCTTCGGTGAAATCCACCAATTCCATGCCGAAGCGCGTGTCCGGCTTGTCGATGCCATAGCGGTCAATGGCTTCTTTGAAGGAAATGCGTTTGAAAGGCGTGGGCAGGTCAACCTCGAGCGCCGCTTTCCAGATGCGCTTTAACAATCCTTCGATGAGCTGGTAAATGTCCTCGCGGTCGATGAAGGACATCTCGATATCGATTTGGGTGAACTCGAGCTGGCGGTCGGCGCGCTGGTCTTCGTCGCGGAAACAGCGGGCCAGTTGATAGTAGCGTTCGACGCCGCCGACCATGAGAATCTGTTTGAACTGCTGCGGGGACTGTGGCAGGGCGTAGAAGGTGCCCGGGTCGCGGCGGTTCGGGACCAGGAACTCACGCGCGCCTTCGGGGGTGCTTTTGAAAAGGATGGGCGTTTCGACTTCGAGGAAGCCCTGTTCATCCATGAAGATGCGGGTGGCGGTGGCGACTTTGCTGCGGAGACGGAGGTTGCGGGCCATCTCGGGCCGGCGCAAGTCGAGATAACGGTATTTGAGGCGGAGCTCCTCGTTGACCTTGCTGGCGGCCTCCGGGTCATCGACAGGGAAGGGCAGCACTTCGGCAAAGTTAAGCACCTCCAGGGCGGTGGCGGCGATTTCAACTTCGCCCGTTGGGATTTTAGGATTGTTCGTGCCAGCCGGCCGCTGGCGGACTTTGCCGGTGACGCGGATGACGCACTCGCTGCGCAGGGCCGCAGCCTGCTCGAACAAGTCCTTGGGCAAATCGGAAGGATCGAAAACCGTCTGAGTGCGGCCTTCGCGGTCGCGGACATCGATAAAGATAAGGCCACCTAGGTCGCGGCGGGAGTGGACCCAGCCGGACAGAGTCACCGTCTGGCCGATGTGGGCCGGGCGCAGTTCGTTGCAATGATGCGTTCGTTTCATTTCGTCGGAGAATTCGGAAACCAGGAGTTGGAAACCAGGGCGCCGAATTCAAAAGCGAGGACGGATGGTGCCGGGGAATGGACAGGATTACAAAGACATTTTCGAATCAGTTGCCATTCCCCCCAGCCCATTTCGGCGGGTGCTTGAGTTGGAAGAGCATCTCGCCCGCTTTGGGGACCAGGAGCACGCCCTGGTCCTCGCGAGCCGCAAAATCTTCGGTCCGAATGCTTGCCGGGTCGCGGTAACCGAGGTTGATGCGCCGGCATCGCTCCGGCGGGATTTGGCTGGCCAGGGTGACCTTTGCGCGATACTTCTCGACGCCATTTTCAAAAGTCCCGATGCCGCGCACATGAGTCGAATGCGCCAGCACACCCCAGGGCACCTGTTTGAATTTGTCCCACTGGTTAAGGAAATAATCGCGGCAATGGTAGCCGATGGCTTCGATGTGTTCGCCGTGGCTGACACAGACTTCGCGCAAGTGAGGAGCAAAGATAATGAGTTCGCCGCCGTCGGCTAGGACCGGTTCCAATTTATACATACATTTGCCCGCGGTCCAAAGCTCGTCGTACATCGCCGGGGCGCAGGAGAGGATCGTGTGGAACGGCTTCTCTTTGTAAGTGATATGGACCTTGCGAGAGAGATCGCTAGCCTGGTCCCAGGCGGCTTCCGGCGTGCCGGCGAAGAGGCCGACCAACTCTTTGTGCGGATCGACCACCATGCAGAAACAGAGCTTGTCCACCTTCACCATCGCGCCGGCGCGGTCCACCACTTTTCGCACCGGCGTCCATTTATTGCCGATGATCATCGGGTTGGTCACGACCGCGCCGAGCCAATGGAAGAAATTCAGAATCTGAGGGCCGGCCACGCCCGGGAAGAGATATTTATTGCCGCCTGAGAAGCCGACGACTTCGTGCGGAAACACCGGGCCGACGATGATGACCTGGTCGTAATCGAAGAGCATTCGGTTCACCTCGACGGGCACATCCATGGAAAAAAGCCCATCGGTCAATTGGCTGATCTCGGTGGCGGTCAGGGTACCGATTTGCTTGAGGGCGGCCGGATTGTCCCACGAATGATTGAAAAACTTTACCTTTTTGTAGGCCTCGCGCCGTTGCGATTCAGAAAGCTCCAGGCGCTGGCAGATTGCAGCTTCGCTCATCGGCTGATGTGTGCCCAGAGCGACCAGTACGTCGAAGGCTTTGGTTAGCTCACCGATTTGCTCGTAAAGGGTTTTAAACAGCAGACTGACGGGCGCCGTGCGGGTGCCATCGGGCACGATCAGCAGAATCCGCTTGTTGCGGTAGGAGCCCTCCGGACAGGCGTCGCGGATGATCTGGGAGACTTGGGCTGGGGAGAGGGGGGACATTTGACAGCAAAGTTAATTGAGAATTGAGAATTGAAAATTGAAAATTTCAAATTGGGCTCGGCTGGCGGGGTTTGTGCCGGCGATTGGCCTTGGCCGTGCTTACCGATTTTCCCAGAATATTGCTCAATTCCTTGCTTTCGGTGTGTAACGGTCTGATTCGTTTTTCAGTCATAAGTTCAGCAATTCAGACAGTTCTCCTCAGATCGCCAGATGGTCATATGGTCTGCGCCAGGTAGCCCCCATCCACGCGGATATCGCTGCCGGTGACGAAGCTGCTGGCTTTGTGGCTGGCCAGAAATAACGCTGCACCAATCAACTCGCTGGCCTCGCCGAAGCGGTTCATGGGGGTGTGGCCCCAGATGGCCTTGGTCCTGGCGCTGGGCGAGCCGTCATCGTTGAAGAGGAGCTTGCGATTTTGTTCGGCCGGAAAAAAACCCGGGGTGATAGAATTGACCCGCACGCCTTTAGCGGCCCATTCGCGCGCAAGGAAGAGGGTCAGATTTATGACGCCGGCCTTGGCGGCGGAGTAAGTGACGACCCGGGACAACGGCAAGTGAGCCGAAACGCTGGCGATATTGATGATGCTGCCTTTGCCGCGCGCAGCCATCCCCGGCCCAAATTCCTGGCAGGGCAGCAACGCGCCTCCCACCAGGTTCAAATCGAAATTAGCGTGCCAATCAGCCAGGTCGATCTGTTCAAAAGGATGGTCCGCGGTCACCGTGACTTTAGGGTCGTTGCCGCCGGCAGCATTGACGAGGATAGTGGGCGCGCCGAGTGATTTCTGAATCGCCTGGTGTGCGGCGTGCAGACTTTCCTTCTGGACGGCGTCAGCATTAAAGAAAGAGGCCTTCCCTCCCTGACGGATGATTTCCTTCACTCTGGCTGCGCCGCGTTCAGCATTCCGGCCGAGCACGGCCACCTTTGCGCCCGCTTCGCCGAGTCCCTGTGCCAGCGCACCGCCTAAGGCCCCGGTGGCTCCGATGACCACCGCTACTTCACCTGAAAGATCGAATAGTTCGCTAGGTTTCATGAGCGCGCATTCTGAGACAAGCGCACACGAGAAAGAAGCAAAATAAACCTGCTGGCCACTTCCACGGGCTTCGGGTAGCCTTGCTTCAATGACGATGGCATTGCCCTACCCGGAAGTGATTCTTACCCACGAGAGTGATCTCGATGGGTTGGTTGCCGGCGTGCTGTTGCAGCGATTGGCGAAAGCGTTGTTCAATAGCGATGTCCGTTTGGAGGCGTGCAATTACAACTATTGGAAGCAACGCGATTTGCGCGAGAAATCAGGGTGGATTACGGACTTGAGTTTTGAGCCGCGCCTGGACAAGGCCAACTGGTTGGTAATCGATCATCACGTCACCGACACGGCGCCCAAAAACGCTATCCTGATTCATGACGTGAACAAGTCCGCGGGGTTGCTGTGTTACGAGATTTGCCGGGAGCACGGACTGGGCTCGCCGGCGTTGGACCGCCTGGTCCACTTGAATAACGTAGCCGATTTGTTTTTGGAGGATGACCCCGACTTTGTGCTGGCCAGCGATTACGCCAACCTGGTGAAGAACTACCAGTTCTGGAATCTTCACGAATTGATTCGGGGTGAAATCGAAAAACTGCTGGACCATCCGTTGCTGGAGGTGATGGAGGTCAAACGACGGATTGAAAATCCCCTGGGGTTTGCCTGGAGCAAGTCGAACGTGACGGAAATCAGCCCGACGGTGGGTTTTGTCGATACCGTGATTGGCAACAACAACCTGATCGTGCATCAACTGCTGGAGCAGCAGGCGACGAAATATCCGGTGTTGCTGACCTTGTTCCGCAGGACAAACGGCGTGATCATCGCCAGCCTGCGCAGCCGGAACAATGGGGAGGCGTTGAAAGTCGCCGAAAAGCTGCAAGGCGGCGGTCACGCCAATGCCAGCGGGGCGACCTTGCCGCGGTCAGTGAAATCGATTCCTGATGGCGTTAATTACCTGCGCCAGGTTTTAAATCCTAAAAAGGAATCCACCCTCAACAGCTTGGAGAGCCTGTTTGCTGAGGTCGAGGCCAGGAAGCAGTAAGCTTGAAAAACCGTTCAGCGATTTAGAACCGAGCGTACCCACTCCTGGTTGTCTAGATACCACCGCACGGTCTCCCGGATGCCCTGCTCGAATTTGTGTGCGGGAACCCAGCCCAGCTCTTTCTGGATTTTTGAAGCATCAATGGCATAACGCCGGTCGTGGCCAGGACGGTCTTTAACGAAGTTAATTAACTTGCGCGAGTTGCCGCCGAGCTGAGGGGCCATTTCGTCGATCAAATCACAAATCACTTCCACGATGCGGAGATTGGCCCACTCGTTGTGGCCGCCAATGTTGTAAGTCGCTCCAACTTCTCCGCGCGTCAACACCTGCCAGAGCGCCTCGGCGTGATCCCGGACGTAGAGCCAGTCGCGCACATTCATGCCATCGCCGTACACGGGCACCGGCTTGCGCGCCATCACGCTCTGGATTACGACCGGAATCAGTTTTTCCGGGAACTGGTAAGGGCCGTAATTGTTCGAGCAGTTGGTAATCACGGTGGCAAGGCCGTAGGTGTGGTGATAGGCGCGCACCAGCATGTCGCTGGAGGCTTTGCTGGCTGAGTAAGGAGAATTTGGCGCGTAGGGTGTGGTTTCAGTAAAAAAGCCGGTCGAGCCCAGGCTGCCGTAGACCTCATCGGTCGAGACGTGGTGGAACCGTATTGGTTGAAGACCGGGTTTTCCGTCACCGAGCCAAGCGGCCCGGCAGGCCTCGAGCAGATTAAAGGTGCCGACCACGTTCGTATGCACGAAGTCACCCGGGCCGGTGATGGAGCGGTCCACATGCGACTCCGCCGCCAGGTGCATCACTTGGGTAATCGCATGGCGCCGGACTACTTCCAGCACGGCCGTCTTGTCGCGCAAATCCACTTTCTCAAAAGCGTACTTGGGATGGCGGCTGATTTTTTCCAGGTTGCCAAGATGACCCGCGTAAGTCAGGCAATCGAGGTTGACGAGCCGCTCGACCTCTGGCCGGTCGATGACGTGGTGGATAACGTTTGAGCCGATAAACCCGGCGCCGCCAGTGATGAGGAGGTTCATGAGATTAACAACAAAGTAACAAAGTAACTAAAGGAGGTGGAGATTGGGAATTCGACGAATCCCATCCTTGACGAGGACTTCATTAAAGTTGATCAACAGCCCGAGTGGCAAGCGGAGGAGTTTTAGATAAGTAATTTCCTTCATATTGGGTTTCCTTCGTTACTTTGTTCCTTCGTTGTTAACTCTTCTCCAAAACTTGTTTCAAACTCTCCTCCCAGGGCGGCAACTGCAGCCCTAAGGCCCGTTTGAGTTTTTCACAGGAAAGCACTGAATAGGCCGGGCGCCGGGCCGGCAGGGGATACTCCGGCGTGGTAATCGGCTCGACCACTTTGCATTTTCGCTCGGCTTCCGGCATCGAGGCGATGATGGATTGGGCGAAGCCATGCCAACTCGTTTGGCCCGAAGCGGCCAGGTGATAGACGCCTTTGTAAGCGGCGGGGTCGCGGGCCGCCAGCACTTGCTTCAACGCCAGCGCAGTTGTCTCAGCGATCATGCGCGACCAGGTCGGGCAGCCAAATTGGTCTCCCACCACTTGCAGTTTTTCGCGCTCCCGCGCCAGGCGGAGCATCGTACGCATAAAATTCTGCCCCCGCGCTCCATAAACCCAGCACAACCGAAAAATCAGAAAGTTCCCATCCACCTGTTGCACTGCCAGATCGCCGGCCAGTTTCGAGCGGCCATAGGCGCTCAGCGGGTTAGGCTCATCCACCTCGACGTAGGGGGTGGTTTTGGACCCGTCGAAAATGTAATCGGTTGAGTAATGCACGAGCAATGCTCCGACCTTTTTCGCTTCCTCCGCCAAAATCCCCGGAGCCAGGCCGTTAATTTGCTGGCAGCGCTCCGGTTCGGTTTCGGCCTTATCCACTGCGGTGTAGGCGGCGGCATTCACCAGGACCGTGGGAGCAGTCTCTCGCACCCATTTGCGAATCGACCCGGGGTCAGTGAGGTCGATCTCGGGATAATCAACACAAACCAATGTTCCCAGCGGCGCCAGGGTGCGGCGCAATTCCCAGCCGACCTGGCCGATTTTCCCAATTACTAAAATCACAGGCAAAGCCATAGCGATTTAACTATTTAACCCATTTAACTCCATCAACCCCTTTTCCTGTTCCTTCCGGTTGAGGTTAGGCAAACAAACGTTCTGGCGGCACGTCGCGCAGGCGCATTCCTTTGCCATCCTTCTCCGAGAGCAGGGGGCTGTGCATCGGCCACTCGATCCCGATATCCGGGTCATCCCACCGGATGGTCATTTCATCCTGCGGCGTGTAAAAAGCCGTGCACTTGTAATGGAACATGGCGGTTTCGCTCAGCACGAGAAAACCGTGGGCGAAACCTGCCGGAATGAAAAACTGGCGTTTGTTCTCACCGGAGAGCCGGGTGCCGTGCCATTTGCCGAAAGTGGGCGAACTGCGGCGGAGGTCCACGGCCACATCAAAGACTTCCCCTTGCAGGACCGAAACCAGCTTGCCTTGAGGGGTCGGGTTCTGGCAGTGCAAGCCGCGCAGAATCCCGCGGCTGGAGACCGAGAGGTTGTCCTGGCAGAAATCCGCCTCCACCCCGGCTTCGCGGTAGCGGCGTCGATTCCAGGTCTCCAGAAAGAACCCGCGGGCGTCGCCGAAAACCTTCGGCTCCAGGATGAGCAGGCCCTTCAACTCGCACGGAATGACATTCATGGGCGCGGTTTAGCCGGCCAGCCGTTTGGCCTCGCCGATGACTTCATTGACCAGATACTCGCGGTATTCGCATTTGGGCATTCGTTGCGTCAACCCCTCCAATTGCGTCAGGGAAAGGAACCCGCGGCGGAAAGCAGCCTCCTCCGGGCAACCGATCTTGATGCCTTGCCGTTTCTCAATGGTCTGCACATAGGCCGAAGCCTCATGCAGGCTGTTGCTCGTGCCGGCGTCCAGCCAGGCAAACCCACGGTTGAGCCGGAACACACGGAGTTGCCGGCGCCTCATATACTCCACATTGACGTCGGTGATCTCTAACTCGCCCCGCGCTGAAGGTTTCAAGCTCTTAGTCAGCGCGACCACCGTATTGTCATAGATATACAGGCCGGGAACCGCATAGTTGCTTCTGGCTTGCTTGGGCTTCTCCTCAATCGAGATCGCCTGCCCATTGGCGTCGAATTCCACCACGCCGTAACGTTCGGGGTCATTGACATGGTAGCCGAAAATCGTCGCCCCGGTTTTGAAATCGCCAAAGGCCTTGTGAAAACTGTCGCCGCCGTAGAATACGTTATCGCCAAGGATCAGGGTGACGGCGTCCTTGCCGATGAAGGATTCGGCGATGAGGAAGGCCTGAGCGATGCCTTCCGGTTTTGCCTGTTCGCGGTAATCAATGGTCAAACCCCAGGGGCTGCCATCGCCCAGCAACTGGCGGAACCGCGGCAGATCGTGTGGTGTGGAGATCAGGCAGAGTTCGCGGATGCCGCCTTCGAGCAGGGTCGTCAGCGGGTAATAGATCATCGGTTTGTCGTACACCGGCTGGAGCTGCTTGCTCGCCACCAAGGTCAGCGGAAAAAGCCGCGAGCCGGCGCCGCCTGCGAGGATGATGCCTTTCATGCGCGCCGGAACATACGAAAATGGCACCCGGTTGCAAAGGGCAACTTGTGCGCCGGAGAGTCCGTTTTTGCCGCAGTCGTTCTCCGTATTGGCCCGGACGCGGGCTGAAGCCAGAGTGTTTCTGTCTGTCCTCGCACCTTCGCGGCTTCACTGTTAATCTTCGACGGTGATCGGAACCATTCTGAATGTGGCCGGGATTCTGTCGGGCGGCATCATTGGCCTGGTCAGGCGCAAGCCGCTCGCTCCCGCCCGGGAGGCATATTTCAAAGTTGGTTTGGCTGCGTTCACGACCTTCTACGGTTTGCGCTTGAGCTGGTTAAGCCTCAGCGGTTCGTTCCTGCAGATCCTCAGGCAGCTTCTCATTGTGCTGCTCGCCATGGCGCTGGGAAAACTGGCGGGCCGCCTGTTGCACCTTCAAAAGTTTTCCAATCGGTTGGGCCGGCATGCCCGTGAACGGCTTGCTGAGCTACGGCCGGGAACTCCGGCCCGGCCGGGCGAGGGATTCAAGATTTGCGCCGCCCTTTTTTGCGCCGCGCCGCTGGGCATTCTCGGCGCAATCCAGGACGGCCTGACGGTGCCGGGATATTTTTATCCCCTGGCAGTAAAGGCAGTAATCGATGGCTTGGCGAGCATGGGTTTCGTGTTGTTGTTCGGTTGGGGCAGTATGGTTTCGGCCATCGCGGTGCTGGCCTTCCAGGGCACACTGACGCTGGTATGCGCGGGTTGGCTCGGACCGTATCTTGGCGCCCACGGCCTGGTGGATCCGGTGAACGCCGTGGGCGGGGTTCTGGTGTCTTCGGTGGCCCTGGTAATGTTGGGGTTGAAGCGGATTGAACTGGCGGATTATTTGCCGAGTCTCGTGGTTGCCCCGCTGCTGACCTGGCTGGTGCGCTAAGGGGAACGTGAAACGTGATGCGTGAAACGCACGGGAGGTAAACTCCAGAGTCCACGTTTCACGTTTTGAGTTTCACGTTTCACTTAGGGTTAAAACCCTATTGTGATTGCGAGGCCTCGCTTTGAATATCTTCTATAATTATGCAACGTACACTCGCCGCTGCTCCGCCGATCTTTCCGGAGCTCGAAACCAATCCAACTTTCAATGTAATCGTCGCGTACGAAGACTTCGAGGCTGGCATGTACGCCAAAAAAACCTGCGATCTTCTGTCCGAGAACCTCGGCCGGCATTGCGCATTTGCCAGCCAGATGTGGAAGTTTGATGTGTTAAAAATTCCCAAGCTCCACGAACTGGCCCTCAACGATGCCTCGGAGGCGGACCTCATCATCATCTCCAGCAAGGGTGGGGAACTGCCGGTCCACGTCCAAACCTTGCTCGAACTCTGTCTGTCGGAGCCTCACCGCCCCATCGCGCTGGCAGCCCTGTTCGTCGGCGACGCACACGAGAAAACCGCCCAAACCCAGGCCTACCTTGCGGAAGTCGCCAAACGCGGCCAGCTCGAATTCTTTGCCCAATCCAATGACTGCCCCGCATTCAAGCCTGGAACGGGAGCTATCCAAAGAGACATCACACCCTCACGCTGGGGGATTCGGCAATTTTTCAGTCAAACTTAGAACCTGAACCTGCCCTTGGGATTCACGTTTCACGCATCAAGTGCTGTTTTCGGTCTGAACCGCTTTCCTACACGTCGTAGTAGAGAAAGAACTCGTACGGGTGTGGCCGCAGCCGCAGCGCGTCATGCTCTTTGCGCTTGGCCGCTATCCACATGTCCAAAAAGTCCATTGTGAACACGTCGCCCTTGAGCAGGAACTCATGGTCCTTCTCCAACGCCACAATCGCTTCCTCCAGGCTCCCCGGCACCTGCCGTATCTTGGCCATCTCTTCCGGCGGCAGCTCATAGAGGTTCTTGTCCATTGGTTCACCCGGGTCGATCTTATTGAGCACCCCATCCAATCCCGCCAGCAACATTGCCGCGAACGCGAGATACGGATTGGCCGCCGGATCGGGCGGACGATACTCGATCCGCTTAGCCTTTGGGTTCTCGCTGTAGGTCGGAATGCGGATGGCCGCGCTACGGTTCCGCGAGCTATACGCCAGGTTCACCGGCGCTTCATATCCAGGCACCAGGCGCTTGTAGCTGTTGGTCGTCGGACTGCAAAACGCGCACAAGGCATGGGCGTGCTTGAGCAGCCCGCCGATGTAGTTGAGCGCCATCTTGCTCAGCCCGGCATACTCCTTGCCGGAAAACAGCGGCTTGTCCTTCTTCCACAAGCTCTGGTGGGTGTGCATCCCGCTGCCGTTGTCGCCAAACAACGGCTTGGGCATGAATGTCGCTGTCTTGCCGTGCCGCCGTGCCACGTTCTTGACCACGTAACGATACACCATCATCGCGTCGGCTGAGCGGACCAGCGTGTCAAAACGGTAATCAATCTCCGCCTGACCCGCTGTGGCCACCTCGTGATGTTGCCGCTCAATTTGTACCCCCAACTGTTCCATCAACAGCACCATCTCCGTCCGGATGTCCTGTTGCGTGTCAGCCGGCGCCACCGGAAAATACCCTTCCTTGTGCCGTATCTTGTACCCCAGGTTGGGCATCGTATCCTTGCCGGTGTTCCAGATCCCTTCCTCCCCATCGACGCTGTAGAACGTGCCGTTGCTTTTGGTGTCATACTGCACGTTGTCGAAGACGAAGAACTCCGCCTCGGGCCCGAACACCGCCGTATCAGCCAGCCCGGTGCCGACGAGGTACTTTTCGGCGCGCTGGGCGATGCCGCGCGGGTCGCGAATATAGGGCTCGCGCGTGCCGGTCTCGGCGATAGTGCAGGTCAGGGATAGTGTTGGCTCGGCCATGAACGGGTCAATGAAAGCCGTGACTGGGTCGGGCATCGCCAGCATGTCCGAGGACTCGATGCTCTTCCAGCCGCGGATGCTCGAACCGTCGAAGCCCATGCCTTCGGTGAAAATCTCCTCGGTTAGCTCCCGAATGGGACAACTGAAGTGCTGCCAGGTGCCAAAGGTATCGACGAACTTGATGTCCATCATCTTGGCGCCGCTCTTCTTGGCTAATTCAACTACGCTCTTGGGTGTGCTCATGGTATGTGGGTATGTTTGGTTTTTGTTTCGTTTCGTTTTTCTCGTTTTGGGTTTAACGGAATGTTTTGGGTGCCCCGCAGGCAAATCATTGGCCTCCGAAATTCGCTCATGCGGAGGACCGCGTTAAATCTGCAGGGATAACGCACGCTTTGTGCCAAGGGCTTGCGGACTCCCTCAAAAATGTCATGCAAGTAACTGACTATCAATAGCATAAATAATAATTACGAATAGAATATCGAGTCCAATCCAGTGGCTCTTTTTTGCCACTTCGTGCGAGGTCAATATCACCGTTATTTTGTTATACCAAATCACAAGAGGCGGCGTGGACCTTACGATCCACGCCACCCGCTTCGGAACCAACTCCCCTCCGGGGGTAAGTTCAAGTCGCCGCCACCCTGCGAGCTACAGACGCGCTGCCGAGCGGCTCAGTTGCCGCCGCTACCGTGACGCCGGTTCCACTTCCAACGGAGCCATACGATTCCCAGTGGTAGCCTTCCTCGCCATGCTCGGCGACATCCAGGCCGCCGGTTTCAACCTCAGGCGTCGGACGCAGGCCAAGGACCGCTTTGACGGCGAAGGCGATCACGGTGGTGCCAACAACTGCCAGCACCAGCGTGACCGCAATGGCCTCGAGTTGCTGGAAGACCAGCGGTTGAAAAACGGAGTCTTTCACGTAGTCCTTCAAGTTGGTGGCGAGATTGCCATTGGCAGCGTTTCGGGCCAGGACTCCCGTCAAAAACGCTCCCATCGTGCCGCCGACCGCGTGCACTCCGAAGGTATCGAGCGCGTCATCGTAGCCGAAGAAGGCTTTGACCTTCCAACAGAAGAAGAAGGGAACGATACCCGCGGCGATGCCGATGACCACGGCCCCACCGGGCGTCACAAAACCGCAGGCTGGAGTAATCACCACCAGTCCAGCCACCGCGCCGGAGCAGAATCCCAGGACGCTGGGCTTTCCTTTGGTGATCCATTCGGCCATCGGCCACACGAAGGAAGCGACCGCCGTCGCCATGGTCGTGGTAGTAAAGGCATTGGCCGCGATGACGTCCGCCCCGACCGCGCTGCCGGCGTTGAAGCCGTACCACCCCACCCAGAGCATGCCCGTGCCCACCATGCAGAGCACCATGTTATGGGGCGCCATGTCTTGTTTCCCGAAACCGATGCGTTTCCCCAGGATGAGACAGAGGATGAGGGCCGACCAACCCGAAGACATATGCACGACCGTGCCGCCCGCGAAATCAATCGCCTTGATTTTCGCCGCCGCGTTGCCGACCCCGTTCATCATCCCGTCCACGCCCCAGATCATGTGCGCCAGCGGGAAATAGACCACAAACATCCAGAGGGTCATGAACACGAGAATGGCTGAGAATTTCATGCGCTCGGCGATGGCCCCGACGATCAAGGCCGGCGTAATGATCGCGAACATCAACTGATACATCGAAAAGACGTTGTGTGAGACCCAACCGCCGTAGTCGGTGTTCGGGGTTGAATCCACACCGTTGAGGAAGCTGAATCCCAGGCCGCCGACCCACGGCTTGCCGCTGTGGAAGGCCATGCTGTAACCGCAAACCCACCAAAGGATGGTAACCAAGCCTGTGATGCCAAAGCATTGGGCGAGGACGGAAAGGACATTTTTCCGGCGCACCAGGCCGCCGTAGAACAGGGCCAGGCCGGGCAGTGTCATGAACAGGACCAGAGCGGCCGAAGTCATCTGCCAAGCGTTGTGGCCGGGACCAGGTGAGGTTGCCAGCGCGGTGGGCGCATTGGTCTGACGCGCGCCGTTGGTGACGTATGCCTCGAGATCCGCCACGCGGTCCTCGATGGTAGGTTTTGGTGGGGCTGGGGCTGGCGCAGCGTCAGCCGCCTTAGTAGTGAGTGCGCTTGCGCCCAGAACAGCGATCAAGCCCATTGATAGGATTGCTTGTTTCATTAGTTTTTTCTTCGGTTGGTTGTTGTTTACAATGGTTTGTGGTCTTAAACGGCCTTTTCCCCTTTCTCCTCCGTGCGGATGCGTATGGCCTGGTCGATGGGAGAGACGAAGACCTTGCCGTCTCCGATCTTTCCAGTTTTGGCTGCTTTGACGATCGCTGCGACAGCTCCCTCCACGTGTTCCTCGTCCAGCACGATCTCGAGTTTTAGCTTTGGCAGGAAATCCACGGTATATTCGCTGCCGCGATAGATTTCCGTGTGGCCTTTCTGCCGGCCAAAACCTTTCACCTCGGTCACGGTCATGCCGCTGATGCCCGCTTCGCCGAGCGCGTCCTTAACGTCCTCAAGCTTGAAGGGCTTTACTATGGCTTCTATTTTTTTCATCTGGTTCTCTTTTTTTCGTTTCGCAAGTCCCGCGACTCGCCTGCTGGTTTGTCCACTCGCGCCGAATTCGATTCGGCTGGGTTGATTCAAGCCTTAGCAATGGCGATGCCACCGTTTATAAGATTTTAATAACGCGGCGAATCCGGTGTATTTACGTTGTGTTAATTATTTTTGGATTAGTGTTAATGTCATGTTTATCTGTTTTATTTTGTCCACTGCGGCATTTATTGAACACGTCGCCGCGGGAGCCATCGTGGGCGGCTTTTTGAAATGTGGGGACTCTCCGCGGCAGGAAGCTGGTTCTCCGAGCCGAATGGCTAAGAGGCCTGGTCTGGGCTTTCCTCTGTAAGCAGAGGGAGGGCCTGCTCTACCGTGCTGACGATGATTTTCGGGTCTTCCGTGCAGCCGGAACCCGCTCCTTTGGCCATGGCTGTTATCGCAAAGGCGGCATCGTTGTCCGGAACGATGATTTCCACTCTGAGCCTACGTAACATCTCACTTTTGTATTCACCGTCGCGAATGACTTTTAGGGTCCCCCATTTAGGCCCAAATCCCCTGATCTCACTGACGGTCAAGCCGTACAAGCCCGCCTCGTTCAGGGCATCTTTGACACGGTTGAGTTGGTACGGTTTGACGATGGTCTCGATCTTTTTCACGTCAAAGGAAGGCCTCCGCCCGGCGGGTGACTCGCCGGTCTGGCGCGGCCTCCGGAGTTCTTCGGTGAAGGCCGCTTAGGGCCGCCTCCGCAATCATGCGCGCGGCCTTTTCAAAGGTCACCAGGTCGGTGTTGATTACCAAATGGTAGAGGCGGGGATCATCGAGATCCTGGCCGAAGTATTTTTTCAAGTAACGCCGCCGGCCCCGATCTTCCTTCCGGATGAATGCCAGAGCCGCTTTTCTTCCCACGCCTCGGAGCTGCTGAATCCGTTCGACGCGCCTTTCCAGCGAGCCGATTAGCCGCACGTGAAAGACGTGCTCGAGTTTGCTCGTGACGATATTGGCGCCGCGGCCGATGAGGATTACGTTGCCCCGCTCGGCGAGTTGCAGGATCGTCTCGGCGGTTTGCTGTACCAGCCTCCAGGAGGGCGGATGGGCTCCGAGCAACTCATCCAGGGCATCCGCCATCTCGGAAACGCGGTCTTCGGGCATGAACTGCGCCAGTCTCCGCGGCAGATTATGATCCTCCAGGACTTTCTCCGCCAGATCCCGGTCGAAGAGCTGCCAGGGGGGCGCGTCTTTGGGGGCGTGCGCCTGCAAATACTCCGCCAGCTTTTCACCCACCGTATGCGCGCCCGAGCCGGTCTGTCGGGAAACGGTTACGGCCAGCCGCGACGGAACTTCCCTTGCGAAAACCGGTGGCGTGCCGCCCGGCTGCAGCTCGGAGCTGATGAAAGGCAGGCATTTCTCCAAACCGATTTGTGTGTTCATAAAAACAATGTTTTTCTATCCCTGCTCCCACTCAAGGGCGCGGGTTCTTAGGCCATAGCAGGCACGATGCCACCGCGCCTTGGCGGACAGTCTCGAAGTTGTTGCTGGCGCCCATTTCCGTGAACGGTGTACCTTCGGCGGCCATGTCAGAGCAGACGCACCAGAACGCAGCACTTGCGGCAGACTCGAGTCAGAGCGGGGCGGCCGGGGAGCACCGCGCCGGACCCGGGTCTTCGCTCGCCGGCTCTGGCGGAACGAATGGATCACCCGTACCGATGGGTTCCTCCTGGCTCCAGTATGGGCTGGCGCTGATGACCTTTGCCGGGGTTTCGTTGCTCAACCTGTGGTTGCAACAATGGATTGGTTACCAGGCGATTGCTCTGCTGTATCTGCTGGCGGTGGTGCTTCTCGCGCTGTTTGTCAGCCGCGGCCCGATTCTCCTTGGCACGGCGTTGACTGCCCTCGGCTGGAATTTCCTGTTTGCCCCGCCGCGGTACTCGTTCCACATCGGCAGTTTCTACGACAAAATGATGTGCGCGATGTATTTTGTCGTCGCGTTGGTTGTCGGGCAGTTAACCGCGCTTCTGCGGGCACAGCGGGCGGCGGAAAGGCAGCGCGAGGCGCGCACCCGCGAGGCCGAGATCAACAGCCGGTTGCTCGCTGAATCCGAGCGGCTGGGCCGCACGCTGTTGAACTCGGTTTCCCATGAGTTGCGCACCCCCATCGCGGCCATCACCAGCGCCGCCAGCAGCCTGCGGGCCTCTGGCGCCCTCAGTGCGGCACAGCAAAACCTTACCGGCGAGATCGAATCGGCGGCGGCGCGGCTCAACCGGGTGGTCCAGAGCCTCCTTAGCGCCGCCAGGCTCCAGTCCGGCCAACTCCGGCCCAAGCTGGATTGGTGTGACATTTCCGAGCTGGTCAAAGTGACCCTGCGCGGTGTCGAGGGCTTGCTCGCCGGGCACCCTGTTCAAAAGCAGATCCCCGCCGGAATCCCTTTGGTCCGGGCGGATTTTGTTTTGATGGAACAGGCCCTGGCCAACTTGGTGATCAATGCCGCTACGCATACTCCCCCCGAAACGCCGATTCAAGTGGAAGCGCGGGTCGAGGAAGCGACGCTGGTGCTGGAGGTCGCGGATCGGGGGCCAGGGCTGCCGCCGGACCAAATCGACCGCGCCTTCGACTTGTTTCACCGGGCACCAACGGCCAGACCAGGCGGGACCGGCCTGGGACTGGCGATCGTTAAGGGCTTCGTCGAGGCGCAAGGCGGGAGCGTCCGGGCCGGCAACCGCCCACAGGGCGGCGCCGTTTTCTGTATTTGCCTGCCGGTCGCCGAGCCGCCAGAATTGCAGGAAGAAACTTTGTGAACAATTCCACTGCTCCCGGCCCGCTCCCCGTTCTCGCTATCGACGACGAGCCCCAAATCCAGCGCTTGCTGACCATCGCGCTGGAGGCCAACGGTTACCGTGTGACCGCTGCGGGCAGCGGCCAGGAAGGGCTCGCCCAGGCCGCCCAGCATCCCCACGACCTCATCATCCTCGACCTCGGCCTGCCGGACATGACCGGACTCCAGGTGCTCAAGCAACTGCGGGAGTGGACGCAGGCCCCCGTAATCATCGTGACCGTCCAGGAGGGGGCAGCCGAAAAAATCGAAGCACTCGACTGCGGCGCTGATGATTATGTGACCAAACCTTTCAATACCGGCGAGCTGCTGGCGCGAATGCGGGCCGCGCTGCGGCGTTACCATAAGACCCGGTTCGATGAGCCGATCTTTCACTTCGGTGACGTCACGGCGGACCTTGCGACCCGTGTGGTGACGGTCAAAGGACAGCCCGTAAAGTTGACCGCTAAAGAATACGACCTGCTGCGCCTGTTCATCCAACACTCAGGCAAGGTGCTGACCCATCGCCAGATTCTGCGCGAGATTTGGGGCGCCACCCATGAAGATCAGACCCAGTACTTGCGGGTTTACATGGCGCGGTTGCGGGAAAAGCTGGAACAAGACCCCGCCGCTCCGCCGCTGTTTCTTACCGAGGCAGGCGTGGGCTACCGCTTGGCCGAAGGTTGAGCTACTCCACTCGTCCTCCTCGTGAGGTTTTCGGAGTCCGGCTTCTTTCGGTCTTCGGACTTACCCTCACTTCTTTTTGAAATACAGCATCAACAGCAAAAACAGGATGACTTGCAACAACACAAAAGCGATGATCATCGGCACCATTCGGAAGCGTGACTTCCAGATCTGCGGCGCCTGCAAGCGGGTGTAGCGGTTGGTCATCTCCACCAACTCGTAGTTGTCCAGTTCGCGTTTCATCTCCGCGGCGGACTGGTAGCGCCTTTTCGGGTCGCGCTCCATCGCGTGAAGGATGATTTCTTCCAGGACCGGCGTAATCTTCGGATTGACTTTGCGCGGCGCGACCGGGTCGCCAGTGACGCGCGCGTTCATGATAACATAAGCGCTGTCGCCGCCGAAGGGCGTTTCCCCCGTCGCCATCTCATAGAGGATCGCGCCCAGGCTGTAGATGTCGGTCCGTTGGTCCCCCCGGCTGCCGCGCACCTGCTCGGGGGCCATGTAATCCGGCGTGCCCATCGCCGGCGTGAATCCGACAAAGGTGAGACGGCGCGACTGCTGCGACCGGGCGATTCCGAAATCCATAATGCGAATGGTGCCGTCGTTGCAGAGCATGATGTTCTGCGGCTTGAGGTCCCGGTGCACCACTCCCTTTTGGTGCATATACTCCAGCGCCTCGCAAATCCGGCTCGCGATCTTCACCGCGTCGGGTTCGGGCAAAGGCCTCACATTCTTCAGCAGTTCGCTCAAGGTCTGGCCTTCCAAGTACTCCATGACGATGTAGGGCCGGCTCTTCTTTTCAACCGGGATGAATTTCAGAATGTAAGGATGGTCCAGTTGCAGGCCGATTTCCTCCTCGCGGCGGAACCGGTCGAAGCCCGCCGGGTCGCTTTCGATTTGCAGGTAAGGCACTTTCACCGCGACCGCGGCGCCGGTCTTTCGGTCCTTGGCTTTGAACAGTGAAGCCATGCCGCTCTTGGCGATGATGTCGGTGATTTCGAACCGGTCATCCAGGACCGCGCCGACATTGAGATCGTGGCCGCCGCTCCCCGTCATCCGGGTCGCGCCCGGGTTGGCTGTCTTGGATCGGTCCACGTCCCAGACCTGCACAATCTGGACCGAGACGTTGTCACTGACCTGCCGCTTTTCCGCCAAGGCAATGAGGCGTTTGCAGGCTTCGCCGGGATGATATTTGACCACTGCTTCCAGGATTTCGTCATCCAACAGAAATCCATAGAGGCCATCGGTGCATTGCAAGATCACGTCTCCCTGGGTCAGCGGCTCGGTGGTAATGTCGTAATGGCACATCGGCTCGTAACCGATGCTGCGCGTCAGGGTGGACCGGTGAGGGCTGGTCATCGCCTGGCGCTCCAGTAAAAGGCCCAGCTTCACCTGGAGCGCCGTGTAAGAGTGGTCGGACGTCAACCGCTTAATCCTTCCGGCGCGGATGAGATACGCCCGGGAATCCCCCACGTGCGCGATCGTAACTTTGTCGTGCCGAAACACCGACGCGAGCAAAGTCGTCGCCATCCGCCCGTTATTTTGCGCCGCCTGAAACACCTTCGCCGCGGCTGTGTCGAACATGTTGCGAACCAGATCATTTGCCGGAGTTTCCGGTTTGGCTTCCTTGAAAATGGCCAGGGCGGTTTCCGCCGCCATCCGGCTGGCAATCTCGCCATTGCCTTCCCCGCCAACACCGTCGGCCAGCACCGCCAGGCTGCCGGACTTCTGGGTCATTTCAAAATCCTCCGGCTCCCAAAACAGCAGGAAATCCTCGTTATGCTCGCGGACAGAGCCCGCGCAGGAAAGCTGGTGGCACTTTACTTTCATGTCGTGGCCGCAATCCTAATCGGAATCTCAATCGTAATCCAGAACACAGTATCAAACGCTCTGGGCGTCGAAGTGAGGAAAAAAAACTCCAAATTCCTAAATCCAAGCTCCAGCGCCCAGTGTGCGAGAATCCCGAATTGGAGGTTGAAGCTTGAAGTTTCTCTGAAGTTTGGTGTTTGGAATTTGGAGTTTTTCCTTGGCGCGTCCTTCGACGGCGAAACCCGGCTGCCCTTGCGGACAGCCGGGTCTGTTTATGCGCTTCTCCTACTAGCTTACCCTAAAGCGGGTTTCTCGCTAAGGTACACCGGCTTGCCAACCTGGGCGCTGCGTTTCTTGAAGTAAATCAGCCCGTAGATGCCCCAGGCGGCGGCCACCAATAGGGCGATGTAAGGCTCCTTCTTACTCATGCCCGGCACGAAGAACGGCCCGACCAGGTAGAACAACATGCAAACAAAGTTCGCCACCAGGCCGAAAAGCGGCACAAAGAAGTGTTTGAAGCCGTTGAAGCTGTGGTGCTCTTTGAACGCCACAATCGCGATCACGCAAGTGGTCATGTAGAGCAGGAACGTTCCGAAGTTGCTGATCAGCGTGATGATCAGCAAGGTGTTGGGCAGCCAGGTATAGGCATGCGGCGAGAAGATGCCGATGCTGTACCACGGGTTATGCTTGTCCAACGCCGCCAGGTCGGAGGATTGTCCACCCAGGTAAACGGTCACCGAAATGATCCCGATAATGATCGAGATGACCACCAGCGTCCAAATCGCGCGGTGCGGTGAGAGCGTCCGGCCATGGACCAGGCCAAAGTGCGAGGGAACTTCCTCGTCGCGGCCCATCGCGTAGGTTACGCGGGCGCCGGTGTTGATGCAGGACAAGGTCGTGCCGATGAGCGCCAGGAACACGGTGCCCGCCTGGATCAGCATGAAGGCCTTGCCGGCCGCCGCGCTTCCGAACAGCCACGTGCCGGTGATCAGCATCATGTCGCCCAGTGGCGCACCCGAAGCTCCGGCATTGGACATCGTGTAGCCGCTGTTGAGCAGATAATTAGCGGCAAAGTACTCGAACAGGTAGCAGATGGCGCCCTGAATCACCAGCGAGAGCAACACCGCGCGCGGGATGTCGCGTCTGGCGTTCTTGGCCTCTTCGCCCATCGCCGTGACCGACTCGAAACCGACCAGGATGAGAATGGCGATACAGGCCTGGATGAACATGAAGCTGAACCCATGCGGCGCCACGACTGAGATGGCGGAGGAATGGTTGTTGAAGGTCAGCGGATCCTTGGCGTCGCCTTTGCCCGTGAACGCGTCTTTGTAGCTGATCGTGAACGGATCAGCAATCGCATGACCGTCCTTGTCGACCTTGAGTTTGCCGCCATCGCCCTTCTGCCAGGCCGGATAGGGGTCGCCCTCGCCGAGGCCCATGGCGGTCAAAGCGCCCAGGACCGCCGCGTCCGTGTTCTTGGTCTTGTCCAGGTCGTCTTTGGCAACGGTGCGATCCTGTTGTTTAATGACCGGCTGGCCCTTGTCGTCGGTCTTGGGCGAGTTGTCCGCCCAGGTGTCTTGCACGGGCTTGCCCTTATCGTCCATCACATTGACCTGATCGACGTTGTAAGTAATCGCCGTGCCGCCGGATAAGTGAATCGCCGACGCACCTTCCGGATGACTCGATCGATAGGCGATCGCAATGATCGAGAAAACGATCAGCGCGCTGATCTGGATGATGTTGATGGCCACGTTGACCCCGGTCGAGCCGTTGACTCCGCGGAAAGCGATGTAACCGACTCCCACTGCGAACACGATACAGAACAGCCACATGAACAGCGGGCTGTTGTAAGTGCCGCTGAACGTGTTCGGCCAGAATTGGCTGCATAGGTAGCCACCCAGAATCGCCGTAACCCCCACCATACACCCGGGATAAACCCAGTAGTAGAGGTGGCTGGCCCAGCCGGTGAAGAATTTCGCGATGCGCGCGAATTTGTAGGCCTTGGTCTTGGAAAGGAAGGCCTGCTCGGCATACAGGTAGGAAGAGCCGGCCCCCGGAAAAAGCTTCGACAGTTCCGCATAGCTGATCGCCGTCGCGAAGCACAGCAGCAGCGCGCCAAGGATGCCAAACCACATGGCGCAACCCGCCATCGGCGCGCCGTAGAGGGATTGCATTTGGAAGGTTAGCCACAAGAAAGCACCCGGCGCAATCAGCGCCATTGCGTTTACGGTGAGGCCGGTTAAACCCAGCGTTGCTTTGGTTGTAGCGGGTTTATCTCCACCGCCTGAGTTTGTTGGTTGTGCGTTTGCCATATGTTTTGGTTCTCTGTTTGTTCGGACTTTTATTGGTTGCGTTTAGTCTTCAGTTTGTTCCCTCACTGCTTCCCTCCGTTCCGACGCCATCACTCGCGTGGCGTTGGTTCCTATGCCTTCCAACTGGCCCAAGCCATTGCTGATTTTCGGCGTGGACTTCGTTTCGTTTAGATGTTTGTTCACGTTGATTTGCGGTTGTTTTTGCCTCTAAGCACTCGCAATGCCAGCCGGTTTTTATGAATGCGTATGTACTTGGTGGACAGGAAGTTGAACAAAAATAAAAGCACCAAAATCACCGTTATTTATGTGCTGTTTACGGCTATTGACTGCTTGTTAATGCTGTATTAATGCTTTCCCTGTTGATTTTTATTCAGCCCGATACTTTTGGCTCAGGATCGGTGAACGACCCGAAATATTTTGCTGAACCTTCTGCATATCAGAGACGGAAAACCCCGCCGCTGCGGCATTTGCGACTTACCTCGAATGGTTCATGATATTTACAATTTTCTGATTCAATCCAATTTAGCCGCGGATTAAACTCGGCGTGTGAAAGCTCCCTCACTTGCCCTTCTGGTTTACAAATGAGCATGGAGACGATCGAGAAATATCAACGACAGCTCTTGGAGCAAAGCCGTCGCCTTTTCTACAAGACACCGATCAGCCAGGCAACGGAACGAGCCTATCACGCCACGCCTCGGCATCTCTTTGTCAAACGCTACCGCGAGTGGGGAACGCCCGGGTGGCGTGAGGTGACGGCCCAGAACCTCGAACAGCACCTCGCCACGTTGTACGCTGACCGGCCGCTCGTGCTGTTCGGCGACGATGATAGCAACATCCCCTCGACTATTTCGCAGCCATCGTTCGTGCTGCGCATGCTCGATATGCTGCAGCTCCAGCCGGGCCAGACCGTATTTGAACTGGGCGCGGGCAGCGGGTGGAATGCAGCATTGTTGGGGCATTTGGTCGGCCCCGAAGGGCGCGTGTTTAGCCTCGAGCTCATCCCGGAAGTGGCCAGGGCGGCTGCGGAGACCGTTCAGACGCTCGGGAGCACGAATGTCACCATTGTCGCTGCTGATGGCGGCGACGGCTACCCTGCAGGCGCCCCTTACGACCGGGCGATTTTCACCGCCGGTGCCTATGACCTTCCCCTCGCTTTCCATAACCAGCTTCGAGAAGGCGGCCTCTTGATGGCCGTCATCAAGCTCGAAGGCGGCGGCGACAGCTTGTTTGTGTTGCGAAAGACCAAAGACCACTTCGAGTCGGTTGACTCGATGCCGTGCGCGTTTGTCCAGTTGCGGGGGAAATATCAGCTTGAGGGCCTGGACCCTGCCGCCCCGAACACACTCCCGGAATGGCCGGAATTGCAGCAACGCGAAGTGTCCCGGACCCGCTTCTGGTGGGCAGGCAAGGGACCGGAATCGTTCGCCTGGCGCACCATGGGCATCCGATTCTTTCTCGGCATTTCCGAGCCGCGCTTCCGCGCTTTCAAGACCGGAAAGACCGCTGAGCGGCCGTTGGAGGACCACTACTTTGGTCTCTGGGACCAGGAGCGGCGCTCGCTCGTCCTGGCAAAAGATGATTGGCTGATTGCCTACGGGAACGCTTCGGCGCGGGACCAGTTGTTGGAAATGGTCCGGCAATGGGTGGACCTGGGCATGCCGGCGGGTCCCAGCTTCAAGCTGCAGGTGCATCCGAATGATTATCCCGTAGCGCCCCGTGAAAACCAATGGTCCGTCAAACGCAGTGAATCCACGTTTCTGTGGACCTTGGAAACGTAACTCGAAAGAGCGGCGCATATTTTGGTCAGTACCACCACGGCACGCGTGAGCGGAAGAGCGACCCTCACGTCGCACCTTAGCTGCATTTTGGTGCGCATTGTCCGAATGAGTCTCCAGCCCCGCTGGCCGCTGGGGCTGGACGTCGTCGTAGCGAGGCTCAACTTCTCATGCCCCCATCTCATATTTGATAGTCTGAGAATTGGATCATTTCATGCTGTACTAGGCGTGCGCGTAATCGCGTCTGCTGCGCGAACCGGCTAAAGCCGGTAAGGCGTCGGCATTGAGAAAGAGAACCCATGTTCTCAACCTGTGAATTGTGCCCGCCCCTCAGTCGAGGGGCTTCCCTCCCTTTTTGCCGTCCGCCTGCCAGGGGCCGGCGCCCGCGTTCTTCCCAACCACGCCACCGTTCCGTCACTATCCGTCGCTATTCGGAGTTCAAATGAAACCCTTCCGGAGTTTACTTGCTTGAAGCCAACCAGTTCATCAAAGGTCCAGGTTCAGTCCAGGTTCCAGTCCAGGTTAAAAACCCCTGAAATCCAGGTGAATCCAGGTAAATCCAGGTAGATATTTTTTTCACTCAT
>Ga0210408_10000980_pt1 | contig 31450 bp, 12 predicted proteins | sample IncBWH4MmetaG_FD_155471 | JGI IMG/M metagenome (GOLD analysis project Ga0210408, IMG submission 155471) | Forest soil microbial communities from Barre Woods Harvard Forest LTER site, Petersham, Massachusetts, United States - Inc-BW-H-4-M | ecosystem: Environmental > Terrestrial > Soil >... | reverse complement strand
AGCGCTGGTGGGTTCGACGGGGCGCATCGGCGTCGCGCTGCCGATGGATAACATCCGCGCGGGAATCATCGAGGCCGCGGTGGAATTGGGCTCAACACCGGGGCATGCGGCGCGGGCGGCTGAGGCGATCATGACCAGTGATACGCGGCGCAAACAGATCGCGGTGGAGTTTAAGCTTCGCGGCCAACGCGTTCGCCTGGGCGGCATCTGCAAAGGGGCGGGGATGATCCAGCCGGGCATGAGCGCGACCGGGGCTCGGCCCGCCGCCAGACCGCTCCATGCAACCATGCTGTGCTTCCTAACTACCGACGCCCACATCCAACCCAAGGCGCTCAAGGCAGCGTTGAATGAGGCGGTCGCCAACAGTTTCAATCGCATGACGGTTGATGGAGATATGAGTACGAATGACACCGTGCTCATTCTCGCCAACGGTCTGGCCGGGAATCCGCCCATCACGCATCACGCAACCAGGACTGCCCGAGATGCCCGGATTTTTCAGGCGGCCTTGAATCATGTGTGTCTTGAGCTGGCCAAGATGATCGTGCGGGATGGGGAAGGAGTATCACGTTTTGTCACGGTGCGGCTGAGTGGGGCAGGCTCGTTTGCGGATGCAGATGCCGCAGCACGGGCGGTGGCTAACAGCGCGTTGGTAAAGACGAGCTGGCACGGCGGGGACCCGAATTGGGGACGGATCATCGATGCGGTGGGTTATAGTCCGGCAAAGGTGGCGGAGGCCAAGGTGGACATCGGATATAGCGTGCCGGGCAGCCGGAGGATTTTATGGAGCCTCAAACGGGGCCAGCCGACCAGCGCCACATTCAAAGAGCTCTGCGCCGCGGTTGCGCCCAAGGAGTTCGATTTGCATATCAACCTCAACCAAGGACAGGCCGGCGCCCTGATTTACGCAGCCGATCTGACGGAGGAATATGTCGCATTCAACAAGGGGGATGTGGGCGACCCAAGTTCGCTGGGGGGTTAGCCAGATGCAAGATTTAATTACCAAGGCAACCACGCTGCTTGAAGCGCTGCCTTACATCCAAAGATTCAGCGGCGCCACTTTTGTCATCAAGTACGGCGGCAGTTTCATGGACTCACCGGACCCGGAAGTCCGCAACAGCGTCGCACGCGACCTGGTATTCCTTGAAGCTGTCGAGATAAATCCGGTAGTGGTCCATGGCGGCGGCAAAGCCATCACCAGGGCAATGGAAATGGCGGGACTCAAAGCGAAGTTCATCCAGGGCCAGCGGGTAACGGATGAGGCCACCGTTAAGCTCGTTGACGAAGTTTTGTCCCGGGAAATCAATCCGGAAGTGGTCGCCGCGATTAATTCGATCGGCGGCGCGGCCAAAGGGTTTGCCGGGCCGGAGATTTTCAGATGTCGCAAGGCGCAGCTTCGGGGCGCGGACGGCCAGGCGCTGGAACTGGGCTATGTAGGCGAAGTCACCGAGGTGAACACGGCTGCGCTGCTTCAGTGCATCGAGCAAGGCATTACGCCGGTCATCAGTCCGACCGCCCGCGGAGCGGACGGAAAGATTTACAACTGCAATGCCGACGTGGCGGCCGCGCAGGCGGCCATTGCGCTGAAAGCCCGGCGGCTGGTGTTTATGAGCGACGTGCCGGGCCTCCTGCAGAATCCCAAAAGACCGGATAGTGTTATTCCCCAGCTCAGAATCGGCCAGGTGGAAGGTTTGAAGCAGAAAGGCGTCGTCGAACAGGGAATGATTCCGAAGGTGGATAGCGCGGTGGCCGCCATTCAGTCAGGCGTCGAGAAGGTTTCTTTGGTGGATGGCCGGGTGCCCCATGCGGTACTGCTGGAGATTTTCACTGATGAAGGAGTGGGCACCGAGGTGGTTTTGTAAAGGATTGAAAGGAAGACAGCCAAAATGCGAAGTCACCAGGGATTGATGGACCCGGATTCGTCTACGCGAAGCGTTTGGAGTGCGCGCGCTCTGCGCCGCCGCAATGTTTTTTCAACGGCCTCGTCGGAATCTGTGGAGGTGCGCCCGTATCCAAAGCGGCGCAGAGAGCGCGCACTCCAAACGCTTCGCGCCCCTGTTAGCTCGCCGCCCAAGTCTAGATTTTCGAGATTCGTCCTGGCTCTTGCGTGTTTAGCGCTGTTGCTCCTCGCTCCGAGTTGTCGAACCAGTGGGGTACGTTCGACCGGTAACCGCGCCTGGGCGGAGTCGTGGCGCAAGGCCAATCCGATCTGGCGCGGCGTGCATTTGAGCGCGCACAGCGACCAGCAGGTGGGGCAATTGATTGAGGTATTGCCGAAGCTGGCCGCGGCAGGCGTCAATGTGTTGGTGGTAGAGGTGGACTACAGTTTCGAATTCCAATCTCATCCGGAGGTGCGGGCAAGCCAGTTCGTGACGAAGGCCCGCGCACGGGAATTAACCCAGGCGGCTCACGCCCAGGGTATGCGTCTCATCCCGCAGCTCAACTGCCTTGGCCATCAATCATGGAGCAAAACCACTGCCCCCCTCCTGGTGAAGCATCCCGAATTCGACGAAACGCCGGGCCAATTCCCCGACAACAAAGGGATTTATTGCCGGAGTTGGTGCCCGCAAAACCCGGAGGTTAACACAGTGGTTTTCGCGCTGATCGATGAGCTGATCGATGCTTTCGAGGCGGACGCCTTCCATGTCGGGATGGATGAGGTGTTCATAATCGCCTCCGAACATTGTCCGCGTTGTAAAGGCGGTGACCCCGCCAGGCTTTTCGCTAAAACGGTCTATGATTTGCACCGCCATATTGTCGGCGAACGCAAAGTTGAAATGCTCATGTGGGGGGATCGTTTGCTCGACGCTCAAGCCACGGGCAATTCTGAATGGGAAGCGGCAAAGAACGGAACGCAAGGAGCGATTGACCTCATTGCCAAAGACATCATTGTCTGCGATTGGCACTACGGGAAACGTGGCGACTATCCGTCCGTGCCCTTGCTGCTGAAGCGCGGTTTTTGCGTGTGGCCTTCTGGCTGGCAACCGCTGGAAGCCAGCCAGGCCTTCAGCGCGTTTACGCGCCAGCAAAAGGACAAACACCTGGTCGGCTATCTTTGCACCACCTGGGGCAAGGTCAAAATCCCAGACACCGCGGATTGGCCACCGATTGCGGAAGTTTTGCGAGAGTGGCGATGAGACAATGGAGGAAGGTCCCGGCGGGAGGACTCGACCCGGAGGGCGGCGGTTACGCACGCTATACCACGCCCTAACCATTGCAAAAAATCCCAAACTTTTCTCTCGCCAAATCCACTGCCGGCGGGCAAACAGTAGGCTCTCTTTTTGCTCACCATGACTGAACAGATTGTCATTTTAGATTTTGGGTCCCAATACACCCAGGTCATCGCGCGGCGCATCCGCGAGTGCAATGTCTATTCACAAATTGTGCGGTATGACATTCCGGCCAAAGAGCTCGCGGCATTGGCGCCCAAAGGCATTATCCTGTCCGGCGGCCCCGCGAGCGTTTATGCAAAGAATGCGCCACTGCCTGACCCGGCGGTGTTCGGGCTCGGGATTCCCGTGCTGGGCATCTGCTACGGCCTGCAGCTCCTGGCCCAATTTCTCGGTGGCAGAGTCGAGCCGGGCCTCAAACGCGAATACGGCAAAGGCACGCTCCGCGTCAAAGACAGCTTCTGTCCGCTCTTTGCGAACCTGCCGGAAACCCTGCAGGTTTGGAACTCGCACGGAGACCGGCTGACTCGGCTTCCGAAAGGTTTCCGGGCTGTGGCGGTGACGGATAATTCCGCTTTCGCGGCCATCGAGAATAAGCGGGAAAAAATGTTTGGCCTGCAGTTCCACCCCGAGGTGGCCCACACCCCTCGAGGTCGTGAGGTGCTCGCCAATTTCGTCCATAACATCTGCGGTTGCGACAAAAACTGGACGATGAGGAGTTACATCGACCAGGCGGTCGAGGCCATCCAGGCACAAGTCGGCGGCGAGAAAGTGATTCTGGGGTTGAGCGGCGGGGTGGATTCCAGCGTGGCGGCTGGGCTGCTGCACAAAGCCATCGGCGGCCAACTGACGTGCATTTTCGTCAATAACGGCCTGCTGCGCGGTCGCGAGGCGGAAGTCGTGCGCGAAGTTTTTGGGAGGCACTTTCGCATCAAGCTGCAGTACGAAAATGCTTCGCGCTTGTTCTTGAACCGGCTCAAAGGCGTTACCGAACCCGAACGCAAGCGGAAGCTCATTGGCAGGACATTCATCGAGGTCTTCGAAGCCGCCACCAAACGAGCCGGCAAAGCAAGGTTCCTTGCCCAGGGGACGCTTTACCCGGACGTCATTGAGTCAGTGCCCATCGGTGGCAATCCGGCGGCGATGATCAAGAGCCACCATAATGTCGGCGGTCTGCCAAAGAAGATGCGATTTCAACTGGTGGAGCCGCTCAAGTGCTTGTTCAAGGATGAGGTCCGCGAGCTGGGCCTGGAACTGGGTCTGCCGCGCGAAATCGTCTTGCGCCAGCCTTTCCCGGGTCCGGGTTTGGCCGTGCGCATCCTTGGAGAAGTGACGCCAGCTCGCCTGAAGATTCTACGCAACTCCGACACGATTGTGGTCCAGGAGATGAAAGACAGCGGCTGGTATTACAGGGTTTGGCAAAGCTTCGCGGTACTGCTGCCGATCCGCAGCGTCGGCGTTATGGGCGACGAGCGCACCTATGCTTACACCGTTGCCATCCGCGCGGTGGAATCCCAGGACGGCATGACGGCGGATTGGGTGAAGCTACCGTACGAGTTGATGGAAAAACTTTCCAGCCGGATTATTAACGAGGTCAAAGGGGTAAACCGGGTTTGCTTCGATATCACCAGCAAGCCGCCCGGAACGATTGAGTGGGAGTAGGTAGGGAATCTACCTGGTTTGCGCCACGCAGCAATCGATCGTTGCCCCGCTTGACGCGAGAACTTTGGACTGCGATCTTGCTCGTGCTTGGCGCAAGATCGGGCAATCAAGGCGACAAGCGAATTGTTCGCTAGAGCTTCCGATACTCCCGCTGCGCAATCCCTGGCGCGTCGTTTGGAGAATGGGGGAGTGTTGTCTTGCGCGGGCATCAGCGCCGCCGCCCAGCCGTTTCTGGCCGCTTTATTGCATCGCGTCTTTCCGCAGCGCCCTATTGTGGTGGTAACGGAGGGGCTAAAAACTCAGGAAAGTTTCCACCAGGACCTGGCGACATGGTTGCAGGTTGAAGGCGGCAACGTGGAGGCGGGTCAACCGGGGGAAATTCCCAAGCTCCAACCTCCAACTCTCAACCTCGGTCACAACCCGCTGTTCTACCCTGCCTGGGAGGTGCTTCCACACGAAGGGCGGCTGCCCCATGTTGATGTCATCAGCGAACGCCTGGAAACCCTGGTGGCGCTATCCGCCGACCGAGCGCCGCTCACCCATCACACGTCACGCATGGCGCATCACCACGAGCCGCTTATCGTCACCAGCCTCGTGGCGCTGCTCCAGCGTACTTTCCGTCCCCAGGCGCTGCGCGAACGCACACGCACGCTGCGTCGCGGCGACCGGAGTGAACCGCTGGATTTGGTCGAGTGGCTCGAAGAGCAGGGATACGAGCCGGAAGCGCAGGTGACCCAGAAAGGTGAAATCGCTTTGCGCGGCGGTATCCTTGATGTTTATCCGCCGACCAGTCCCTGGCCGGTGCGGCTGGAGTTCTTCGGCGATGAATTGGAATCCCTTCGTTATTTTGATCCGCTGACCCAGATTTCGCGCGAGGAAATCGCCATGGTGACTCTCCCGCCGGCCGGGGAGTTGGGCTTGTTGAAGTCCAAAGTCCAAAGTCTGGGGATTTTGCTCGATTATTTACCGGCAGAAACAATTTTCGTGCTATGTGAGCCGGAGCGATTGGCAGAACGTGCTGAAGAATATGCGGGGCAGGTCCCTAAAGATGATCCCTTCTTCACGCCGTGGGAGAATTTTCAGGAAGCGGCCATATCAAAGCGAATGAGCATTCTGAATCTGGCAGAGACAGAGTCGGGTGAAGAATCCGCGTTGGGCCATACCTTCTCACTCAGCACTGGCCTCTCCCCAGACGAGAGAGAGAATCATTCTGCAGACCAACCTCCAACCATAGGCATTCCAGATTCCTCATTACAGATTCCGCACTTCGAGAACCTGGAGGCCTTTCGTCCTCTGACCGAGCGGGCGCCGGAACCCCACGTGGCTGAAGCCCAACGCCGCGAATTCTTTGCGCAACTCCATCGCTGGTTGCGTCAGGGTTATGGCGTGCATATCTTTTGCAATAACGACGGCGAACGGCAGCGGTTCGCCGAAATTTGGCAGGAATACGGCTTAGAAACTCCAAACACCAAACACCAAGCACTAAACTCAGCTAAATCGGACCGGCTTTGGACTTTGGACTTTGGACTTTGGACGCATCTTGGCAGCTTGGCTCGCGGGTTCCTTTATGATGAAGCGAAGTTGGTCGTGGTAACGGATGCCGAGATTTTCGGGCGTTATAAAATTCAGCGGCCGCGCCGGCTCAAGTCGCCGCATGCTCAGGCCACCCGCTCGGCGTTGGACATCGACTTCACGGATTTGGAGGAGGGCGATTACGCGGTCCATTTGCAGCACGGGATTGGCAAGTATCTCGGGTTGCAAGTGCTGCCCATCGGCGCGGGACGAAAGAACGCGGATGGTTTGATTTCGGCAGAGCCGGGCCAGACGCCGGGCCTCCAAGGCCAGGAATGCCTCGTAATCGAATATGCCGCGAATGACTCGGCCCAGCCGCCGCCCAAACTGTATGTGCCCGTCACCGAGGCTCACTTGGTCAGTAAATATGTCGGCACCGGCAAAGCGCGTCCTCCGCTCAACGCACTCGGGGGCACGCGCTGGGCTAAAGCTAAAGCCCACGCCGAACGGGCGGTGCGCGATGTGGCGGGCGACTTGCTCTCAATCCAGGCGGCCCGCGATTCCCAGGCCGGCCATGCTTTCGCCGCCGACGCTCCGTGGCAGCGGGAGTTCGAGGGCGCTTTTCTGTTCGAGGAAACGCCCGACCAGATGCGGGCCATAGTAGAGGCCAAGGCCGACATGGAGCGGCCCAAGCCGATGGACCGGCTGATCTGCGGCGATGTCGGGTTCGGCAAGACGGAGGTCGGCATCCGCGTGGCCTTCAAAGCGGTGATGGATGGAAAGCAAGTGGCCGTACTAGTGCCCACCACGGTGCTGGCACAGCAGCATTACAACACCTTCCGCGAGCGCATGGCGGATTACCCGGTGCGCATTGAACTGCTGTCTCGCTTTCGCACCCGACGCGCCCAGCAACGAGTGGTCAAAGAGTTGGCGGCGGGCGCGGTGGATATCGTCATCGGCACCCATCGGCTGCTGCAGGATGACATTGCCTTCAAGGACCTTGGCCTGGTCGTGATTGACGAGGAACAACGCTTTGGGGTGATGCACAAGGAGAAGTTCAAAACGCTGCGCAAACTGGTCGATGTGCTGACGCTCAGCGCCACGCCGATTCCGCGGACTCTTTATTTGGCCCTCACCGGAGCGCGCGACATGAGCACTATCCAGACCCCGCCACACGACCGACTGCCGGTAGAAACCATCGTCACCCAGTACGACGAAAGGGTCATCCGTGAGGCGATCCAGCGCGAGCTAAACCGGGGCGGCCAGGTTTTCTTTCTCCACAACCGAGTGATGACCATCGAGACGATGGCACAAAAACTCCGTTCGCTGTTACCCCGCGCCCGGATCGTGGTGGGACACGGCCAGATGCACAGCGACGAACTGGAAGAGGTCATGACCAAATTCGTCAACGGCGAGGCCGACATTCTGCTCTCAACGACGATTATCGAAAGCGGCCTGGATATTCCGAATGCGAACACGATTATCATCGACCGGGCCGACCGGTTCGGCTTGAGTGATCTTTACCAACTGCGCGGCCGCGTCGGCAGGTACAAGTACCAGGCCTATGCCTACCTGCTGTTGCCAAGGCATGCAGGTTTGCTGGCCGATGTCCGCAAACGGCTAAGCGCCATCAAGCAGTACTCGACACTCGGCAGCGGGTTTAAGATCGCCATGCGCGATTTGGAGATTCGTGGCGCCGGCAACCTGCTCGGCGCGGAGCAGAGCGGACATATCACGGCCGTCGGATTCGAGCTTTACTGCCAACTCCTCAAGCAGAGCGTTGCCTCGTTGAAAGGTGAGAAGGTCAAACCCAGGGTCGAGGTGCAGGTGCGCCTGGACTTTCTTGCTCTGAGCCCGGTTGAGGAAAGTCCAAAGTCCAAAGAAGAAGTCAGAAGTTCATGGTCACTGGTCAATGGCGCAACTTCTGTCAGTGTAACTGCAGACCCCGGACTATTGACGACGGACTCCGAATCGGAAATCATGCATCAGGCATCACGCATCACGCCCGGCCCCGCCTCCGCTTACATTCCGTTCAGCTACATCTCCGACTCTCGGCAGCGCATCGAGATTTACCGCAAGCTGGCACAGGTGACGGATAAGGTTTCGGTTCGGAACCTGGAAAAGGAATTGCGGGATCGGTTCGGACCGGTGCCGGGACCGCTGGAGTTGCTTTTGCAGGTGGCGGAGACGAAGATTTTGGCCGCCGAACGGGGAATCACGTCCATCGAGATGAAGGAGGACAAGCTGATGCTCACGCGTAACAACGACTTCGTCATGGTCGGTAGCAAATTCCCGCGGCTGACCAAAACGGACGCCTCCGCGCGCCTGAAAGAGATTCAGAAACTGTTGCGGGCATTATAGCCTTGCTATATCAGACCAGCAGGTCACCGCCTTGCGCCTCAAAAGCTTGGCAGCCGCTTTTCAGGTTGCACTGTGTGGCCACTTTATGCCACTTGCTGCCAGCAGCGTTCCGATTAGCATCGATTCGAATGAAGCGAAACTGCATTTTCGAGCCCATCGTTTGCCTCGCGATCGCCGGCTGCATGCTGGGCTTTCTCGCGAGCAACCTGCATGCGGCCCCAGACAAAACGCTACGCCCACCTGCGGTGCCACTGGTCACATTCGACCCGTACCTGAGCATTTGGTCCGGAGCGGATCGCCTCACCGATGATACTACACGCCACTGGACTCGCCGGGAACATTCGCTCGTCAGCCTACTGCGGGTGGACGGGAAAGTTTATCGGTTGATGGGTAAAACCCCCGCTCAAGCTCCAGCCTTCCCCCAGACCAGAGTGCAGGTCCTGCCAACGCGCACGATTTATGATTTCGAGGACAGCCAGATTCACTGCTCGCTGACCTTCCTAAGGCCGGCACTGCCGGACGATTTGGACGCGCTGGCTATGCCTCTTAGTTATATTACCTGGGAGGTGCGTTCGGTGGATGGAAAGGAACACACGGTTTCGCTGTACGACAGCACGAGTTCCCAACTCGTCGTCAATCGGCAGGCAGAGAAGGTGGCTTGGACACGCGAGCAAGCCGGCGACCTGACGGCGCTTCGCATCGGCACCGTCGAGCAAGCCGTCGTCGGCTCTTCCGGAGACGACCACCGGATTAACTGGGGCTACGCCTATGTAGCGGCCTCGAATAAACAGGCTAAAGCTGCGATCGGGGCGGACCAGGAGTTGGCGGGCGCGTTCTTGACGACGGGCCAATTGCCGGCACAGGACGATATTCGAATCCCGCGCGCGGTCTCCGAAAACCAACCGGTGATGGCTTTTGTTTTCGATCTGGGTGCGGTCGGCGCTGAGCCACTGAGCCGCCAGGTCATCGTCGCTTATGATGAGGTTTTTGCGATTAAGTACTTCGGACAAAAGCTGCAACCCTATTGGCGGCGAAACGGCAGCACCCCAGCCCAAATGCTGCGGCGGGCCGCAAAAGAGTATCAGCCCCTGGCGGCGCGTTGCGCAAAGTTCGATGCGGAGTTGCTGGCCGACGCACGGAAGGCGGGCGGGGAGAATTACGCCTATCTCTGCGCGCTGACTTACCGGCAGTGCCTCGCGGCCTGCGGTTTGGCGGCCGACCGGAAAGGAAAACCGTTGTTCTTTACTAAAGAGAATACCAGCAACGGCGATATTGCGACTGTCGATGTCATCTTCCCGATGGCACCGCAGCTTATCCTGCTCAGCCCGACTTTGGCCAAAGCTTCCATTGTTCCCATCCTGAGTTACGCCGCCTCGTGGCATTGGAAATTCCCGAATGCCCCGCACGACCTCGGGACCTATCCGATTGCAAGGGGGACAGACGATGGCGGCGAGGGGATGCCAGTTGAAGAAAGCGGGAACATGTTGATTCTCTGCGACGCGATCGCGCAGGCAGAGGGCAACGCGAAGTTTGTTTCGCCCTGGTGGGACAAGCTGACCCAATGGGCCCAATACCTCGAGCAGTACGGCCTGGACCCGGAGAACCAGCTTTGCACCGATGATTTTATGGGTCACCTAGCGCACAACGCCAATCTTTCCGTTAAAGCCATTCTTGGCCTAGCGGCCTACGGCGACCTGTGCCGCGGGAGAGGAGATAGCGCTGGAGCTGCCAAATACCAGCAACTGGCCAAAACCGACGCGACGCACTGGTTGAAGGTGGCGGCCGAAGGCGAACACTATCGGCTGGCGTTCGACCGGACCAATACCTGGAGCCAAAAGTACAACCTCGTGTGGGACCGGATTCTGGGCCTGAACGTCTTTCCGCCTGAGGTGGCCGAAAAAGAAGTCGCTTATTACAAGGCTAAAATCGAACGCTACGGCCCGCCGCTGGACTCGCGCACCAAGCTGACCAAGATCGATTGGACACTATGGAGCGCCACCCTGGCCGAAAACCAAAATGATTTTGAGGCCCTAATCACGCCGGTTTGCGATTACCTGAACGCCACGACGGCGCGCGACCCGTTGGCTGATTCATACGAGACGGACAAAGTCGGGAGCGGCGGTATGCACGCCCGGCCAGTCGTTGGCGGCGTCTTCGTTAAGATGCTCGCCGACCGCCCTTTGTGGAAGAAATGGTCGAGCCGCGACCGGGAAAAAGTCGCGAATTGGGCGGCTCTACCTGAAGCACCGAGAATTACCGAAGTAGTTGCGACGGCGCGCCAGGCGCCGGTTATCTGGAGCTATACCACGACGCGCCCAGACAACGGCTGGACCGAAGCCGATTTTGATTGCAGTCGTTGGAAGCAAGGGCCCGCCGGTTTCGGCACCGAAGGGACGCCAGGAGCGGTGGTGCGGACGGCCTGGAGGTCGGCCGACATCTGGCTGCGACGGGAAATTAGGGTGCCGACCGGGGACTATCCCAATCTCCAGTTTTATGCCCATCACGACGAAGATGTGGAGATTTATATCAACGGTACCCTGGCGGCCACGGAGAGTGGCTTTACCACGGGCTATGTGCCACTGGAAATCCGGCCCGCGGCTCAGGCGCTGCTCAAACCTGGCGCTAGAGTAACCCTGGCCGTCCATTGCCACCAGACTGTCGGCGGTCAAAACATTGATGTCGGGTTGGCCAACGTGGTGGAGTCGGGGAGATGAGACCCTAGTTACTGTTGGGCACCCGCGGTGCTCCCGGCGGGAATCACCAGCCCAACATCAATATACTGTCCTCCCGAGGTCTGGTGGCAATGAACGGCCAGAGTGTTCACGCCGGGTTTAAGGGCGGCCACGGCTTCAGGCAGGAGGTCGAATTGATCATAAAAGGTGATGAAGCCTGGAAGTTTGGCGGCCAGCACCCCGTTGAGATAGATTTCGGCGTCTTCATCGTGGTGAGCCTCGAGTTTGAGACCGCGCAGGTCCTCTTTCCCTATAGCGAACTCGCGCCGAAGCCAAATGTCAGCGGAATTCCAAAGCGTCTCGTCCAGTGCGCCCGGCGTGCCCGGCGTGCCAAACCCCGCAGCGCCCGACTGCCAGGTTGAAACATCGTAGCCCGGAGTGAACCAGTTTGTGCCGGGGGTCTGGAAGGTGTACTTCCAGGTCGCCGGCCCGAGCCTGGCGTCAGTAACAACCACCCGGCTGAGCGCCCGTGGGTGAAGGGAGCTATTAATCCGGGCCAACTCGAATGGATCCACTTTGGCGACCTCCCGATCGTAGGTCAAAAGGCCGTTGCGTTCGGTCTCCACATCGGTGATTTGGGTATAGACAGCCGCGCTCAACCCCTGGACCTCGCGCAAAGTGGAGACGTTCCCCAGCAGGCTAAAGTAGGACTGCGCGAGGGCTTTGGCGTCGGGCTCCATCCGGTAGCCCAAATAGCGCGTAGGCGACCAGGAGTGGCCTTCCACGACGAGCTGGGAGCCGCCAAATTCGCCCAAGACCGCGGCGCGCCGCTGCTCGGGTGCTGGAGCGGCGGGCCCTGGATAATTATGGACGTCGGCGATATCGCCCGCTCGCATATCGGTCCAGCCGCTCGCGTTGTCCACTAGGCGGGACGGATCCAAGGCCTTAAGCCGCTGTGCTAATCGCTGCGTATCGTATTGCCCCCAGCCCTCATTAAATAGCACCCAGAGAATGATGGCGGGATGATTGTGCAGGTCCTTGACCATGTGGAGCAGTTCCGCCTCGAACTGGCGCTGGCCGGCCGGCGTCGCGTTGTTGGCGCTGGGCATGTCCTGCCAGACGAGTAGCCCAAGTTTATCGCACCAATAGTACCACCGCTCCGGCTCGATTTTGACATGCTTGCGCGCGAGGTTGAACCCGGCGCTCTTCAGAAACTTGATGTCCGATTGCAGGGCCTCGTCCGTCGGCGCGGTGTAGATTCCATCCGGCCAAAAACCCTGGTCCAGCGCGCCAATCTGAAAGAGCGGCTCGCCATTCAACGCGATGCGCGTATGGCCTTTTTCATCCTGCAGCAAGCTCACCTTCCGCAGCCCGAAATAACTCGAGACGCGGTCCAGTTCGCGGCCGTTTTGTTTGAGGCTGACTTGCAGGTCGTAAAGAAAAGGCGCATCGGGCGACCACAGTCTCGGCTTGGCGACCGGCAGGAGCAACTCCGTGTTGGGCGGGCCGCTGACCTGGCCGGCGGGCGCCTCCCCAGCTTTGGCGACCGCTTCCACCTGCACGCCCTCGGCCAAGGTGTTGACGCCGACCCGCAGCCGCAGACCGTTGGCGTCCACGTCTGGCGTCATCCTCAACTCATCGATGCAGACCGGCGCCACCGGCTCCAGCCAGACGGTTTGCCAAATGCCCGACGAGGGCGAATAGAAAATGCCTTGCGGCTGGCGCGATTGTTTGCCGCGGGGCTGGTCGCCTTCGGTTGGATCGGTGACGCGGACAACAATCTCCTCCTCCCGGTCCCAGTGCAGTTCGTCGGTGATGTCGAACCCAAATCGTTCGTAGCCGCCCCGGTGTTGGCCCGCTTCGTGGCCGTTGACCACGACGCGGCACTGCCAGTCTACCGCGGCGAATTGAAGCCGCACGCGCCGGCCCTTCCAACCGGACGGGATGCGGGCCGTCCGCCGGTACCAGAGGGCGTCGTGCTCATCCAGAGGCTTGGCCACACCGGATAAGGCCGACTCGAGCGGGAACGGCACCAGAATTTGTCCGTCATAAACGTCAGGTCCCTTTGCCTCCAGCGGCCGGACGGCGTAATCCCACAAGCCATTGAGGTTCAACCACTCGGAGCGGACCATTTGCGGGCGCGGATATTCCGGGTGGGCGTTCTCGGGGCCGACTTGCGCTGCCCAGCGGGTCATCAGCGCCGCTTTTGCCGGGTGCCACGCCAGGTTGGTTTCGGTGGTGTCGGCCCCGGTTAGGCAACGAAAGATCGTGCTGACGAGACAAACCAAAATCCTAATCCTAATCGTAATCTTAGTCGTAAATCGTCCTCCGAGACCTCGCTGGGAAATTACGATTAAGATTATGATCAGGATTACGACCTGTGGTCGGCGAATCCGTTTTCCAATCATCCAGGTTCATTGCGAGAGGTATTTGGCGACCGCCTCGGTCCGTGAGCGAACGTGGAGTTTTTCGTAAATCCGCCGGATATAATTGCGCACGGTATGGATGCTAACGCCAAGCCGGTCGGCGATCTGTTTGTAAGCCAAACCCTGGGCCAGCCCGTTCAACACCTCGTGCTCGCGAGGCGAAAGCTCGGCCGCCTCAGTTCCCTGCCCTGCCGCGGTCTGAAACGACTGAACCACTTTGCGGGCGATGAGCGTGGACATGGGCGCGCCCCCAGCCACCACCTCGCGAATGGCTTCCAGCAGTTGCCTGGGCGGCAACCGTTTAAGCAGATAGCCGCTGGCGCCCGCGGCGAGGGCGCTGAAGATTTTATCCGTATCTTCAAAAACAGTCAGCATGATGATCTGAACCGAAGGCACCAGCACTTTGAGCCGGCGCACGCATTCGATGCCGTCCATGCTCCCCTTTCCCAGGTTGATGTCCATGAGCACTACATCGGGCGCGGCTGAAGGCAGGCCGGCCAGGGCCTCTTCGGCAGTGGCATAGGCGTTCAGGCAGCGGAATCCCTGGGAAGACTCCAGATAACCTGCGATATGCTCGCGCAGGTCGGCCGAGTCATCCACGATGGCAATGGTAATTGACTTGCTCATTGAGCCGCCAGTTTTGGCGAAGTGAGAGACAGGCTCATGCTCACGGTCGTGCCCTTACCGAGGCGGCTCTGGATTGTGCACTGGCCGCCGACATCGCGAAGCCGTTGGCGCATGTTCCCCAGGCCGTTGCCTTTCGACACGGCACCATCCGGGCGCGCCTGGTCGGGGGGATTCTCGAAACCGCGTCCATTGTCGCTGACGCTCATGGACAGCCGCCCCTCTCCGACGCCAAGCTCGATTCGCACTTTGGACGCGCCGGAATGTTTCAGCACGTTGTTCAAGGATTCCTCGAACGCCACGAAAAAGTTGTGCCGCACCTCGGCCGACATCGCCAGATGCGGCAGTTCGCCCTGCAGACTCACGTCGCATTCGACCGGGGTATCCTGAAAGTACTCGCGGGCGTATTGGCTTAGATAGGCGCCGAGCTGTTCCAGCGTATCGTTGCGCGGATTGACGGCCCAAACAATTTCATCCAGGGCCTGGAGCAATTCACGCGACGTGCCGGCGATAGAACCGATTTTGTCAGCCAGCGGGCCGCGTTCCTCCAGCCCGACGTTCACCCGTTCGCACAGGAAGGAAATCTTGGTGAGTTTCGAGCCGATCTCGTCGTGCATGTCCTGGGCAATCCGCACCCGTTCGCGTTCCATCGCCTGTTGCTGTTCCAGCCGCGCCAGCCGCCGCCGGAGCCGGCGATGCGACACCAGGCGCACGGCGCCGGCCACCCCGCCGGCGGCGCCCAGGCCGTAGAAACCTAAGGCCCATGGCGCGCGCCACAGCGGCGTCGGGATAACGAACGCCAGAGTGGCGCCGGTCTCGTTCCACACCCCCTCGGCATTGCATGCGGTGACTTGGAACTGATAGCGGCCGCTGGGCAACCGGCCATATTTCACCCGCCGGTCCGGTCCGGTCTCGCTCCAATCGGCATCGAGCTCCAGCTTGTGGCGGAATCGGATTTTCTCCGGAGCCTCGAAGCTCAGAGCGGTAAACTGAAGCTCCAACGCCCGGAAACTCGATGGAAGCCTGAGTGGCCGCGTTCGCTGGGCGGCGCCAGCCAGTTCGGCTGGTGGCAGATCCAAGGGCCGGTTATCGACCAGCACAGCCTCCAGGTGGACATGGGGGGCCGGCTTCTCCGCTTCCCAGCCCCCGGGATCAATCCCTACCAGGCCGCTGGTGGTCGCGAACCAGAGCCGGCCCTCGGGAGAGCGCAACGCGCGAGGCGAGCCAACGGTGGGCACCCCGGTTGCTCCAGCTTCGGTCTCAAAGAGCACCCGGGCCTTGAGCGGCGTTCCACGCGCCAGCGCCTGTGCCAAGCAAGCGCTGGTCACTCTGCAAAGGCCCTTGCCGGTTACGAGCCAAAGGTTGCCGTCCGCATCACCGACAAGCCCGGAGATCACATCATCCGGCAGCCCATCCTGCGTGTCCCATGCCGAACAACCTTTTGCGGCCACGCATCCCAACCCGGCCCCCGCAGTGCCGAACCACAAGGTCCGGTCCGTGTCTTCATACAGGCCGAGAATCTGTTGGCCGCTCAGCTTCGGAGACAATCCAACGCTGGCGAAGTGGACAAACTGGGGATCGCTGCGGAGCAGAACGCCGTTCCCGGTGCCAACCCAGAGACCGCCCTCGTGGGCCGCCAGTAGTGCCGTGATGGGCGTCCCTGGCAGACCGTCGGACTTGTCAAAACGGGTGAGCCCATCCTTCGCAAACCGGTGGAGCGCTCCCGATTGCGTGCCCGCCCACATATTTCCTTCCATGTCGCTGCAGACCGCCGGGACGCAATCATCCGACAGGCCATTGGCAGTGGTACACCCGGCAGTCCGACCGCCTTTGATTCGACAGAGCCCAGTCCCGAACGTACCCACCCAGAGACTTCCATCCGGTCCCGCCCCTAGCGAAGTAGGAGCGTCCTGGTCCACAAACGAGGTTCCGTCCGCGAGTCTCTCGAAGCGTTCACCCATTGAGGCATACACTCCCCCCGATTCCATTCCGACGCACAGGCGCCCGCCGGCGTCAAGCGTAAGACAGGTCGCGGCGCCGGCGGGCAGCCCCTGGTTGCCCCGCAACAACACTAAGCTCTGCCACCGCACTTGCGTCAGACCGCCGCCGGAGATGCCCAGCCAAAGATTTCCTTCATGATCTTCGCAAATGGCTCGCACGTCATTGGGCCACCGCCCTTCGTTGAGCATCACCGGCTGAAAATCGGCCCCATCGAAGTAGAACACGCCGCGTCCGCTGGCTCCGATCCACAGCCGGCCCCCGCGGCCTTCGCACAAGCTCCAAGTGCGCATGGACGCTGTCTTTTCCCCCGGGAAATAATTGATGCGCTTGGTTTTGGCCAGGTTGATCACGTAAGTGGGGCAGAAAGCCCACAGATCACCGCGCACATCCTCATAGGCCCTCAGCACCTCCGGATCGGGCCCCGGGATCCCTTCAGGATGATACGGCGTCAAGCGGTCTTGAGACCACTGGTACGTTCCGCCCTGCGCGGTGATCCAAACCGTCCCGGACTTCGCGGCCTGTACGCTCGTCACCGGGTAATCCGCCAGGCCATCGCGAGTCGTCAAGGAGCTGAAGACGCCGGCCTCCCACCGGTTCACCCCGTGCCGGGTGCCGATCCACAAGCGGCCTTCCGCGTCCGTCGTCAGGCTGGTCACATTGTCATCGAGCAAACCTTCGGCTTTGCCGTAATGAGTCACAAAGCCGGCGGACCGCAGAGCTTCAGCTCGGCGTGGCGCCCCGGCTTCGCCGGTGCACCTGCAGAACAGCCCCTGCTCCTGCGTCCCGACCCATAAGCGGCCAGCCGCGTCTTCAGACAACGCGGTAATGGACACTGGCTGCTGCGGGCCTGGCTCGAAAAGAGGAATTTGCGTAAACTTGACTCCGTCGAACCGGACCAGGCCGGTCCCGGTCCCGAGCCAGAGATAGCCGTCGCTGGTTTGCAGCAAGGTTGTCACCGAATCATCCGGTAATCCGTCCGCCTTGGTCCAGGTGCGGACCGCGAAATCCCGCAGGACGCCCTGAAGTTGACCAGCGCCGGCGAGCGAGGGGAGACAGGCCAGAGCGCAGCAAGTCAGGCTGGAGAGGATGAAACGCTGAATGTTCAAGTTGGGACCACTAAGGGGGAATCCGAGCGGGAAGCCGAAAGGAACCTTTTCATGGGCAAGCATTGTATCGGAAACGGTGTTTCGACACAACCAAATGAGCCGTCTGAGGCTGTGGCCATTTCATGCCACATTGACTCGGATGGTTTTCCTGCGAACATCGGATTATGTATGTACGAAAGGCCTGCCAGACTCGACTGAAACTGGCGTGGTTCTTCGGCCTGTGTCTGGTCACCGCGGGCAACATCGGCGCATGGCAAATGCAACAAGCGCCGTTGATGACGCCGTGGGCCGCGCTAGTGAACACCAACCAGCCGCTGCCGGAGTATCCGCGCCCACAACTGGTCAGAACCAACTGGCTTAACTTGAATGGTATCTGGCAGTTTCAAGCGGGGGCCACCAACGACCCGGTGCCGACCAACAAAACCCTCTCGGGCGCCATCCTGGTTCCTTACCCGATGGAATCAGCCATTTCGGGCCTGGCGGAATATCACACCTGGTCCTGGTATCGCCGCACTTTCACGGTCCCGCCGGCTTGGAGCGGGCAGCACATTTTGCTGCACCTGGATGCGGTGGACTGGCAATCACAGGTTTTTGTCAACGGCCAGAGCGTGGGCACTCACAAGGGAGGATATGATTCGGCCACTTATGACATCACGTCTTATCTCGCCGGGAGCGGTCCGCAGGAATTGATTGTGCAGGTCTATAATCCAGTGGATAACGGCGGCCAACCGCGCGGCAAGCAGACGCTCTATCCAGGCGGGATCATGTACACCTCTTCGACCGGCATCTGGCAACCCGTCTGGCTGGAACCGGTGCCCGCAACGAGCGTGGCCGATCTCAAACTAGTGCCGGACGTTGACAATAACCGGCTGAACCTTGCTGTCAACGTATCAGGGCCGACCAACGGCGTGACGGTTAACGCAGTAGCCCGCATCGGCACCAACGTGGTGGGCTCCGTCTCCGGCAACGCCGGGGCCGGGTTGCTGGTCCCGGTCCCGAGCCCGACGCTGTGGTCGCCGACCAATCCGTTCCTCTACGACCTGACGGTGACGCTGTCCAACGGGCCCGCTCAGTTGGATTCGGTGGCCAGCTATTTCGGGATGCGCAAGGTCAGTCTCAGCACGAACAACGGCTTTGTTAGAATCCTGCTCAACAATCAGTTTGTTTTTCAGTTTGGCCCGCTGGACCAGGGCTTCTGGCCGGATGGCATTTATACCGCGCCAACCGACAATGCGCTCAAGAGCGACCTCGAGCTGGAGAAAGGGCTGGGGTTCAACATGGTGCGAAAGCACATCAAGGTCGAACGCCAGCGCTGGTATTATTGGGCGGACAAACTGGGGATATTGGTCTGGCAGGACATGCCGAGCTGTAATTCCTATACCGGCAATCCCGTCCCTGTCGATGGGAGCCAATTCATCACCGAACTCACCCGCATGGTTCAAACCCATTGCAACAGCCCGGCGATTATTATGTGGACGCTTTTCAACGAGAGCCAGGGCCAGGCAAACACCAGTGGCGGTGTGGGCCAGACCAACACCCCCGCGCTCGTCCAATTGGTGAAAGCGCTGGACCCTTCGCGCCTCATCAACCAGGCCAGCGGCGGCGACTATTACGGCGTCGGTGATATCCTGGACAACCACAGCTACCCTGCCCCAGGCAATCCAACCAGCTCGACGCAAGCGACAGTTGACGGTGAATTTGGCGGCGTTGCATTATACATCACTAATCACACCTGGGCGCCCGGCGGGGGCGAAGGCTCGGCCACCAACGCTGACGATCTGGCTTCACAGTTTGAAACTTTCTGCAACGATCTTTCCACTTTCGTCCAAAACAGTGGCTTGAACGGGGCCATTTATACCCAAACGACCGACTTGGAAAGCGAGTTGAACGGCCTTTACACCTATGACCGCGTCGTGCGAAAGCCCGATCTCCGCCGCATCCAGGCCGCCATCCTTTCTACCGGCCTGCCCGCCTTTCAGGCGACCGTTGTGCCGACTTCCCAAACCAACGGCCTGAGTTGGCGATACACGACCAACGTCCCTGGGACGAATTGGTTCACTACTGGTTTCGACGACTCAGCCTGGAGCAGCGGGCTGGCCGGTTTCGGCACGTTCGATCCGGGCGTGACGCCCCGAACGGCCTGGACCACCGCCGACATCTGGCTCAGGCGCACGTTCAATCCAGGCCCGCTCACCGCACAGCAGCTCAGCAATCTCGTTTTTTCCGTGTATCACGACGAAGACGTCGAGATTTACATCAATGGCGTGCTGGCTGGCAGTGCGCCGGGTTACGTCACCACCTACGTCTTACTAGCCATGACTCCGGCGGGACAAGCCGCCATCGTCCCCAATGCCAATAACCTCATGGCCGTGCATTGCCACCAAACCACGGGCGGACAATTCATTGACGTTGGCATCAATATACGCAGCAACGCGAGCGTCGTCCTCCCGCCGGTGCCCGTGCCGCCAACCCCGACCAATATCGTTGCGGTATCCGGAGCACCCGGGGTCACACTGGGCTGGGATTCGTCGCCCTACGCCGCCAGTTACAACGTCAAACGCTCATTGGTCAGCGGCGCTCCGTACACCAACATCGTTCTCACCCCGCCGTTGAACGCTGCCACCGATTCAACCGTAACCAACAGCACCACCTATTACTATGTCATCTCCGCCGTCAATGCCTCCGGAGAAAGTGCCAACTCCGCCGAAGTCAGCATCACGACCATCGCCCCGCCAATCCCGCCGCCGCCCGTCCTGACCACCTGGTTCAAGGCCGACGCCATCACCGGATTGGCCAACGGCGCAACCGTCTCTACCTGGCCGGACGCCTCGGGCAATGGAGATGACGCCACCCAAACCAACGGCACGCGCAGGCCGACCTTCATAACCGGCGCAATCAACGGGCTGCCCGTGGTTCGGTTCAATTCCGCCAGCCAAACTTACCTGTCGTTCCTTCGTCCCATAGACGCCGATTTCACCATTGTCTGCCTCTTCCAAAGCACGCAGGGCCTCAATTCCGGCAGCCTTTACTACCAGGGCGCTGGTTTGGTGAACGGCGAAGTTGCCGGCGTCGTCAACGATTTTGGCTCCTGCCTGTTTGCCAACGGCTCAGTTTGTGCCGGCACCGGTAACCCGGATGTGGCCGTCGCCTCCGGCCCGGGCTTCAACGATGGTCACCCTCACCTGTTCACCTTTACGCGCACGCGCGCCACTGGGACCGTCGCCCTTTACGTGGACGGCTCGTTGGCAGGCACCACCACCGGCGGACGGCAGTTGCTGACCGCGCCGGCGCAACTGGTTTTGGGCGCCCAGCAAACCCTGCTCAATTATCTCGGCGGCGATATCGCCGAGGTAAAAATCTATAACGCGGCGCTCAGCGACACCGACCGCATCGCCGACGAAAGCTCACTCAAGTGCAAATACGCACTCGGAGCAGGAACACCTCCTCCGCCACCCTCGAGCCTTGCGGCGCTCACGGACAACCGGTTCGTGTTCTTGAACTGGAATCCGGCGGTGGCCGCCGCTGGTTACATGCTCTATCGTTCCACGAACAGTGCCGGGCCTTACAGTTTGGCAGCGGCCGGGATAACCGCGACGAATTATGTGGACGCCAATCCGTCGAACGGGCGGACTAATTACTACAAGGTGGCTTCCGTCGGCAACTGCGGCACCGGCGCAGCCTCCGCCGCGGTGAGCGTGCGGCTGCTCCCACCAACACTGGGAGCTGGCCTGAATGCGGCCGGCGGCACCTTCACCCTCAGTTGGCCCGCCTGGGGAACCAATTGGGGGTTATGGTCCGCCACCAATCTGGCGCCCCCAATCACGTGGTCTCCGATGACCAATTCAATTAGCGGCAGCAACGGCCAGTCCAGCGTCACGCTGCCGATTGGAGCGGGCAGCCATTTCTTCCGTTTGACCAGCCCGTAAGTTCCCGGCAGCAAACTGAAGATTACTCGGCGGGCCGTGCTGCTTCCCGTATCACTCATCACGTTTTACGTTTCACGTTTTACGTTTCACGTTTTACGTTTCACGTTTCACGCCTGTGGCCACTTTATGCCACATGACACTTCTTCCTCGGAGGGATTAAAGTCGCCGCATGTTCTGCAAGTCGAATACCACTGGCTCGTTGCCTCGTGCCGCCATCCAAGGGCCATTCTGACTTGAGCAAACCCGCAGCGAAATGATGATCCCCATGAAAACCTCACTCCTCTCAAAAACCTCAAGGCTCGGACGGAGCCTCAACCTCACCGCTTTGGTTTCGGCATCAGTTGTTGCCTTGGCGACGTTCACCGCCAAAGCTGCCGACATCCACTGGACCAATGGCATCGCCAGTTACACCAACGCTCTGGACTGGGACAGTAATACCGTTCCCACTGCCACCGACAATGCCTTGAGCGATCACGGCCTAGGTACTGTGGTCCAGATCAACGCCGGCAATCCTGACTGGGCGGTCAACGACCTCAGAGCCGGCGCCGAGGCAAATACCTCGGGCGCCATCGAGCAAAATGGCCAGACCGTGACGGTCAACTCGTGGCTTATTTTGGGAGACGGAACCAATTCGACGGGCATTTTCACGCTGAACGCAGGTACGGTGAACATCCCCAATGGGCGACTCTTCCTGGGTGGCGGTCCGGACAGCACGACTACCTTGAACATCAACGGCGGCGTGATTAATAAGACCGGAGGCGACCCGTTCGTTGTCGCTGACGGTGGCTGGAACGGACAGGTCTCGCGCACCGGCACCGTTAACCAGGTCAACGGCACGATCAACTGCGGCAGTGAAATTTGGATCGGGCAATCCGGGGACGGCACCGGAATTGGAACCGGCATTTATAATCTGCATGGCGGCACGATCAATGCCAGCAACTGGTTTGCCCTTGGCCGCTCGGGCGGCAACGGAACGCTGATCATGGACGGCGGCGTTATCAACAAGAGTGGCAATGGGAATGTCCTGGTCGGGACCGGATTTGCCACCCCGGCTGGCGGCAGCGGCGTCGCTGAACTGGACCAGAGCGGCGGAACCATCAACTGCGGGCAGCAATTCCTGGTTCCGGAAAACTCGCCGAGCTCAGGCACATATAAAATCAGCGGCACAGCGGTTTTGAATTTAAATGACTGGATCGCCATTGGCCGCAACGGTGGCACCGGCGAGTTGGATGTTTCCGGAGGCGCGGCCATCACCCATAACGGCGGCGGCAACTTCGATGTCGCCGGCGGCGGCCCCGGCACGGTCAACCAGACCGGCGGCGCCGTGACCAACGCCTCCGGTCAGACCTGGATCGGTGAGAATTCAACCGCCACTTGGAACCTCAACAGCGGCATCGCGAATCTGGGCACCGTTCACATCGCTCAGACCAGCAGCGGCAACGGCACCTTGAACGTCAACGGCGGCACCTTGCTGGCGGCTGAAATAACCACCGGCAACTCAGGCGGTTTCAGCTCCTTGAATCTCAACGGCGGCGCTATCATCGCCCTGAACGACAATCCGAATTTCCTCCATGATTTGAGCCAGGCGCTGGTTGGACCCGGGGGCGCAATCTTTGATTCGCAAGGCTTTAATATCACCGCCTCCCAAAGCCTGCTCGATAATGGCGGAGGCGGCTTGACCAAGAATGGCGCGGGCACGCTCACCCTCAGTGGTGCTAATGGCTACACGGGCCCTACAGTCGTCAACGCGGGAACCTTGGCGACCACCACCGCCTCCACTGGCGGGGGCAGCTATTCGGTGGCTAACGGCGCTGGATTGGGGGTTGGAGTTGCGTCGGCAAATGGTCAGCTTACCGCCTCGAGTGTTACTCTGGCCAGTTCCACCGCGGCTACCCTCGACTTTGATCTGGCGGCTTTTGGAAATCCCACTTCCGCGCCCCTGAACGTCACCGGCACATTCGCCGTCAATGGAACCATCACCGTCAACATCGCCGACGCCCTTCCGCAGGTCGGACAGTTTCCCCTGGTCCAATTTGCAACCCGAACCGGCGCGGGCAGTTTTGTGCTGGGCACCATTCCGGTCGGAATCGTCGCCAACATCGTCACCAACCTGGGAACCAGCACCATCGATCTCCACATTACCTCGGTCAATTTGCCCCGTTGGGACGGCCAGGCTGGCGGCAATTGGGACATCGGCCTGACAACCAACTGGATTAATATCGGGACCGGTTTGCCCACGTTCTATGGTGAAGGAAACTTCGTCCTCTTCGACGACAATGCCCTCGGTACCAACGTCATCAACCTCGTCACCACCGTCAATCCCGGCAGTGTTACCGCCAACAACAGCGCCCTGAACTACACCCTCGTCGGCACCGGAAAAATCAGCGGGCCGACCCACCTCAACAAACAGGGCACGGGCACTTTCGCCATCGCCAACACCGGCGGAAATAATTACACCGGCCCGACGCTCATCTCGGGCGGAACGTTGAGTGTGTCCAACCTCGCCAACGGCGGTTCGCCCAGCGCGATTGGCGCAGCCTCGGCCAGTCCCACAAACCTCGTGCTCGCTAACGCCACCTTGAGCTACTCCGGCCCCCCGGTGACGGCCAACCGCGGGTTCACCATTGCCAGCACCAATTCCGCGATCGATGCGGAAAGCAACTTCGCGTTGAGCGGCCGCGTCACCGCTATTCCGAACCCAGGCATCGGCAGCGCCTTTGTCAAAACTGGCCCCGCCCAGTTTGCTTTGACCGCCGTTGGCACCAACGAGTTTGCCAATGGTTACAACCCGGGCATTAAAGTGAATATGGGCACCATGTTGTTCGACGGCTCCGCCGGTGGTCAAACCAACCATACCGTCAACGAAATGTGGGTCGGCGGCACCCCGGCCAGCGGCGCCTCGTTGATCTTGAGCAACACCACCTTGAACGTCGATAGCTGGATTGGTGTTGGCCGCGGCAACGGCACCATCGGAAACACTTCCAGTGTCACCTTATACAATTCAACCCTTCACGTCGGCAATGTTTCGCTCGGCTACGATAATGGAATTGCCGGCAACACTGCCTTTCAGTTCTTAACCCTCAATGGCTCTTCCACGCTGACCAACAATGGTAACGATAACTTCTGCGAAAGCGCAGGCTCAACCGCCACCATCGCCATCAACGGCACTTCCTTGTTCTGGGGGCAGAACGCCGGCTTCTTGCCCAACAACGGCGGTGCCACCGGCGTGGTAACGATTGCCAATTCAGGCCGCATGGTGATTAACAACGGCTGGTTCTCCATTGGCAACGGTAACAACGGCTCGGGTTCTGTGTTCCTGAAGGACAGCGCCAGCCTCTTTGTCTCGGGCGATTTCAACGTCACCGACACCGGCACCAGCGTCGGTTCTATCGCGCTTCAGGATAACGCGGTGGCCAGCGGCAACACCTTCCTGGTCGCCAAAAATGGCGGCACCGTCGGCAATGTGACCTTGTCGGGCGGCACCGTGATCGCCAGAAGCGGTGATACCCAAATCGGTGGCAGTGGTTCAGGCACCATGACTCAAACCGGCGGCACGCTCTTTGGAACCAACTGGATATCCATCGGCCGTAATACCGGCGGCGTTGGCGTTTACAACCTCTCGGGCGGCTCATTGGTCAAGGTCAACGTCAATGGCACCCGCCTGAATGTTGCCGAAAACGGTACCGGCACTCTCAACGTATCCGGCAGTGGAAGTGTTGTGGTCGGCGTGGGAGGTTTTGCTGATTTGGACATTTGTTCCGCTTCCGGCAACGGCACGGTAAACCTCAATGGCGGTACTATCACCGCCGGTCAGGTGACCCATCTCGGCGGAGGCACCGCCACCTTCAACTTCAACGGCGGCACGCTCATCGCCTCAACAGCAGCCAACGCAAACTTTATGAACGGCCTGACCGCGGCCAACGTCATGAGCGGCGGCGCCATTATCGACAGCGGCGCGGGCACTATCAACATCGGCCAGGCCCTGCTCGACGGCGGTGGCGGCGGCGGCCTCACCAAGCTTGGCACCGGCGCGTTGCGCTTGGATGGCGTCAACACCTATACCGGCACGACTCTGGTGAGCGCCGGAGCTTTGGGCGGCAACGGAACTATTGCCGGACCGGTGAATGTAGCCGCCAGTGGCACACTGGCCCCGGGCATTGGCCTGACCATCGGCACCCTCACCGTCAACAACAGCGTAACTTTGGGCGGGACCACGGTGATGGAACTCTCCAAGAACGGCGGCGTGACGACCAACGATCTGCTCGTCGTTTCCGGCAACCTTGCCTTCGGCGGCACCTTAACCGTTGCCCTGACCGGCACCAACGCGCTGGCCTTCAACGACACGTTCACTCTGTTTACCTGGGGCACGCGCAGCGGTTCATTTGCGGTCACGAACCTGCCCGCGGGTTACTTCTGGGACACCAGCCAGTTGAACGTCAATGGCTCGATTCGCGTGATCGGTGTCACGCCGCCCAAGGTCAACCCGGTCATGGTTGCGGGCGGCAAACTCATCCTGACGGGCTTGGGCGGTCCACCGGCCGGCACCTACACCTGGCTGACTGCGACCAACGCCGCCACACCGCTCACCAACTGGACCACCAACGTCACAGGGGTCTTTGACGGTAGTGGTGGTTTCTCCAACGCGATTCCGATCAACACCAGCGAGCGCGCCCGGTTCTTCCGCCTGCGCACTCCATAACCTTTAGGGTAGCTGGGGCTCAGATGGGCAAGGGGCGACTTCTCGGAGTCGCCCCTTCTGGTTTGAATCAAGGCTCCGGTCGCTTTATGAGAACAATATGTTGCGGATAATATGGATTTTGGTTCGATGGATGTTCAAGCTCCAACTACCCCGCGTGAGAGCCACCTTTAAGAACGTTGCGGCGGCGATTTTGGCGGGACCGGTTTGTTTTTTAACGCCAGCCGGCGCGCTGGCATTTCCATCCCCCACCAATCTTCCACCCACAGGGGTCGTCACTAATCGCGCGCCGTTGCTCGCCTTGCCGTTCGCCGCGCTGCCGCTGGGCAGTGTCCGGCCACAGGGGTGGCTGCTCACCCAGTGTCAGTTGCAGCGCGACGGTCTCACGGGCAATGCCGAAGCCATTTATGCCGGCGACATCGGCACCAACAGCGCCTGGCTGGGCGGCACCGGTGACAACTGGGAACGCAGTCCTTACTACTACAAAGGGCTGGTGTCTTTGGCCTACACCTTGAATGACGCCGGCCTCAAACTGAAGGCCCAAAAGTGGATGGACTGGCTGCTCAATCATCAAGGCCCGGACGGCTACCTCGGGCCGGTTTCAAACAACGATTGGTGGCCGCGCATGGTCGCCACCTACGCGCTTCGCGATTACTTCGAAGCCACCGCCGACGCGCGCGTGCCAAGCGTCCTGAGCAACTACTTCCGCTACATGCTCGCCAATCTGCCGTCGCGCCCGCTCTCCGACTGGGGCAAGGCCCGCGCCGGCGATGAGATGGACGTGGCGATATGGCTCTATAACCGCAACGGTGACACCAATCTGCTGTCGCTCGTCAACTTGCTCCGCCAACAGGCCTATATTTGGCCCGCCATTTTCACGAGCAACAGTTTCATGCTCTACGGCACCGATTTTCATCCCAAGCACAACGTCAACGTCGAGCAAGCCCTGAAGCTACCTGTGGTTTACTACCAACTCTCACAGCAACCCGCCGATCGCGACGCGCTGTCTCTTGGCCTCGCCTACCTGATGCGCGAGCATGGTTTGTCCTGTGGCATCAACAGCGGCACGGAATTTCTCTCCGGCAACGCCAGCGTGCAGGGCGTCGAACTCTGCTCGATCGTCGAAGCCATGCTCAGTCTCGAAACTGCCGTCCGCATCGCTGGCGATGCGTCGTTGGCGGACCGTCTGGAAACCATTTCCTTCAACGCGCTGCCGGCTGCGCTCGCCAATAACATCAAAGCCCACCAATATTACACGCTCCCCAACAACGTCATCGCGATCAACGGCGGCCACGGCTTTAATCAGGATTATGCCAACGCCACTTCGCCTGGCCCGAACTCCGGGTTTCCCTGCTGTCGCTTTAACTTCCACATGGGCTGGCCGAAGTTTGTGCAGAACTCATGGGCGGCGACCGCCGATGGCGGGCTGGCCGTGCTCACCTACGGACCGACGGTCGTCAACGCGATGGCCGGCGGCAAACAGGTTCAAATCACCGAGGACACCGGCTATCCGTTTGAAGAACAGGTGCGGTTGCAACTGTCGGTGAGCAATGCCGTGGCGTTCCCGTTGCTGTTGCGCATCCCTGGCTGGTGCAGCAACGCTACGCTCACGGTCAACGGGCAGCCACAAAGTGGCGTTGCTGCGGGGTCTTTCCTTCGTATCGCGCGCACCTGGACCAACGGCGATTTGGTGGTCGCCAATTTACCGATGCCGATTCAAACGCTGGCCGGGCCAGGCCGGGCCGTGGCCATCAATCGCGGGCCGGTGGTTTATTCGTTGAAGCTCGGTGAACAGTGGACGGTTCGCACGCCCGATCCGCTCGGGCTGGGCTTTGATGAATTTGAAGTGCATCCCACGACCCCATGGGCTTACGCGCTCCAATTGAATCCAAGTAATCCCGCCGTTTCGTTGATATTCACCAACTTTGCAACACCAACGAACCCGTTTGACCCGGCGGAGCCCTCCGTCGAGTTGATTGCCCAGGCACGGCCACTGGCGGATTGGACGATTGGCTGGCTTGGCACGCATGCCTTCGAGCCGCCCTCGAGCCCGGTTGCCTCGACCAATCCCCTGGAGACCGTTACCTTAGTGCCCTTCGGCGCGCAACATATGCGGTTGAGCTGGCTGCCTTATTTGGGAACGCCGTCGCCAACGTCCGGTTCGTTCACCGAAAATTTCGATTCCACCTGGAGTCAACGTTGGACCGTTTTTGGCGGCAATTGGTCGGCCCGCAACGGCACCTTGAGTACCGTGCCCGGTTCCGCCAATGGGGCCAAGGCGCTCGCGACGCAAACGGCCTTTACCAATTTTACCTATGAAGGCGATGTGTCCGTTGGGGCCGTCGGAAACGCCGGGCTGATTTTCCGGGTGACCAGGCCGGACATCGGCGCCGATGCTTATTGCGGATATTACGCGGGCATCAACGCGCAAAACGCCCGGTTGGAATTCGGTTACGCCAGCAACTCCTGGCATGCACTCACCAACGTGCCGATGCCCTTTACCGCCAACACGTTTTACCACCTGAAAATCCAGGCCCTCGGCTCGCACCTGCGCGTCTTTGTCAACGACACCAACCAGCCGCTGGTAGATTGGCACGACAGCACTTTCGCCGGTGGCATGCTCGGCGTGCGCGATTACTGCACCGATGGCAACCAATCGCTCTCCAGCTTTTCCAATCTCGTCGTCCTGGCGCCGGTTCCGCCGACGCTGACCGCTCTGTTAGCCTCCTCGAGCGGTTTCAGTATGCGAATCAGTGGCGAGCAAGGACCGGATTACTCGGTTTATGCGACGACCGACGTGGCGAAGCTTTTTCCCAATTGGGAATGGCTGTTTACGACCAACCCAGCGGCCCTCCCGTTCCAATTCACTGATGCCACGGCGACAAACTACGCCCGGCGATTCTACAAAGTCTCGCTCGGCCCCTGAACCCGTTCGCGATGCGAGTGGTGCGCAACGCCGACGCCGCGCGAGTTAATTCACTAATCCACTGATCACTGAACATGTGCCAGGCGGTCCGTAGAACTCGGGACAAACAAACAGGATGGCAAAAATGGCGGGAGCGGCGGGGCTCGAACCCGTAACCTCTGCCGTGACAGGGCAGCGCTCTAACCAATTGAGCTACGCCCCCGCTAGGGGAAGGAGAACCTATGAAATGAGCCGGGCCGCGTCAAGAAGAAGTTAAGTTCGGGCAGCAGACGCCAAGGAGGTGGGGGTGGGGAACCCCGCTGAAGAAACGTACTGCCACCCGAACACAGAAAACTTATACGCCAGGAACAGTTTGTCAACTTATTATTGGCCGTTTTGACGGTTGGCGGGAAGCTTGGCGCCGCCCAGGTGCAGATGATTCCCACTCCGGGTGTTAAGCCGATCGACCATGCCAAGTTCATCCGCGCCGCACAGTCACCGTGTCACCAGGGCGCAGCCGAAGCCGTCGAGCCGCGTTGCCGCCGTTGATGGCGATTTCAAGAAAGCCGCTCGAGCCAGGGACGGCCACAGCCTCGCCCGGCGACACGGCTTGGTAAAACTCGGCCACCAGGCACAACGGTTTGCCGCGACGAAACAGGCGGACGTCGTCGTGCCTCAATGAGCGCAGGGCGGCCGCGTCCAGGTTTGTGATCGCGTTGCCGAATCGGTCAATGTAAACAATTTCGTCCTGGACTGCGCCGCGGCTGTGCCGCGTCTCCGGCCAGTCGAGCCGCACAAAATCCTCCAGACGAGGCCCGAGTTTTTGATTCGGCAGACCACGGCTCAAATGAGCAGCGACGGGCGCAAAGATGTCGCGTCCGTGAAAGGTGCCGCTAACCTCCGGAAGAAAGTAAGCGCCGTTTTGGAGTGAGTGGACCGCCTTGATTTTTTCTCTCGCCAGCGCCCAGGACAACAAGCCGTTATCGGGACCAACGAAGGAATAGTTCGCGGTTCGCACGGCAATCGCTTTGCGTTTGCTACCCACACCCGGGTCAACCACCGCGACATGAATCGTGCCTTTCGGGAAGAAAGAGTAGCACGCGGCCAGAGCGAAGGCGCCGGAGCGAATGTCTCCTGGCGGGATCTCATGGGTGAGGTCAACGATGGTCGCTTTGGGATTGAGGCGCAGCATGACGCCTTTCATCGTGCCGACGAACCAGTCGCGGACGCCGAAATCGGTGGTCAGCGTGATCACCATTTTCCCGCGCGGAGTTTGAGCTGAGCGAATTGTTCGAGGAGCGGCGTGCGGTCGGCGCTGGAATAGTGGTCGGGGAGGTAACGGCGGTCGGAGCAGGCCAACACGGCAGCCAGTTCCTGCAACGCCAGCAGATTGGGATCGAGCGGGTCAATGAATGAAGTCACCGCTTCCTCGACATCGCCGCGCTGCACGTCATCATCGCGTTTCGCCAGGACCGCCCGTTCTTTGGAGCGAGTCAGGATCGATTCGACGTCGCTGCCGGTCAGCGGTTTGGCCCCAAGACTCTGGCGGATGTAAGCCTGGATTTCCTTGGTCAGAGTTATGTTTTTGACTTTGGCCACCGTCGTGAAAAGGTCCACCACATCGTCCGGCCCTTGCGCGGGGAAGAGGGGAATGCAGAGGCCAAATCGCCCCTGCCGTTTCATATCGATGGACAGCAGGTCCGGGCGGGAAGTCATCGCGACCCAGAGTTCCCGGCCACGCAGTGTCGAATCACCGATGTGCGCAGCGAAGGCGGCAAAGACGCGGCCGGAAACGCCGCTGTCGCCGTCGGCCTCGCGCGTGCCAAAGACGGCGTCGGCCTCGTCCACCACGACGATGACCGGCCCCAGCGCGCGAATGGTCAGAAGAATGCGCGCCTGCTGTTGCTCGGTGTCGCCGACCCATTTGGAGCGGAACTCGCCCATTTCCATCACGGGCAAGCCGCACTCGCTGGCGAAGCAATCGATGAGAAAGGATTTGCCAACACCGACGCGGCCAGGCACGAGGACGCCGCGCTCGATGACATCGGTTTTGCCGTTGCGGAAAAGCCAGGCCAGCTCGCGCAGTCGTTTCTTGGCCGCTTCATGCGTGGCGACGCGGTCCAGGCTGACGCCCGGCTTGGGGTCTTTGAAGCGCACGAGCCCCTGGCAGTATTCCTCGATGAGCCGTTTCTTGCTCGCGGTGACCAGTTCCTGGGACACGCGCGCACCGTTGCGGATGGCTTCGGACAGGAAATGCCGGATGCGCAGCAGGTTGAGGCCCGACGTGCGGGCTGCCAGGTCTGCGGGTGTGAAATCGCACCACTCCGAGAATGGTTTGCCGTCGGCGGTGACCTCGGCCCAGCCGGATTGCAGAAACCGGAGTCGCTCGTCC
>Ga0210408_10000979_pt1 | contig 31450 bp, 34 predicted proteins | sample IncBWH4MmetaG_FD_155471 | JGI IMG/M metagenome (GOLD analysis project Ga0210408, IMG submission 155471) | Forest soil microbial communities from Barre Woods Harvard Forest LTER site, Petersham, Massachusetts, United States - Inc-BW-H-4-M | ecosystem: Environmental > Terrestrial > Soil >... | reverse complement strand
CGACCGCGGTCTACTGTATTTGCGCAGGCAACAATGGGATTCAGCAATTGCGGATTTTGACGAAGCTAGCCGTTGTCTTCCCAATAATGTCGATCCTTTGCTCGCTCGAGGTCAGTCCCACCTCGGGAAGAAAGAATTTGATCGGGCGTTGGCTAATTTCGACGGCGCCATCGCGGTCGACGCATCAAATCCCTCAGGATACCTTTATCGATCGAACATTTATTTCATAAAAGGAGAGACCGATAAGCAATTGCGCGATCTTAAGGAAGCAGAGCGTTGGGCGCCCTTTGCGCCGAAGCATCACCGGACGGATTCTACCGCTATTCCATACAATTACCCCGACGTGTTCCGGAGAATGGACTTGGCGTATCTTCAAACCGATTACGATCGCTCGATAGAACTAGCCAATGAGTTGGTGGCGATGGAAATCAATTGGACACAGGCCTCGCCGGTGCTCATGAACCGTGGAAACGCGTTTCGGGCCAAGGGCAACCTCGATAGGGCAATCGTCGATTACGATCAGGCGATTGGATTCAATCCAAAGAACGCTGGGGCTCACGTCGATCGTGCCCTCCTTTGGGAGAAGAAAGGCCTACGCGACCAAGCTTTGCGAGATTACGGAGAGGCCATCAGGCTCGATCCGAAAATGTGGCAGGCACATTTTGATCGTGCGATTTCCCTGAGAGAAGCTGGCGAGTTTGCTAAAGCGATCGAAGATATGTCTCAAGTCATCAAGCTGAAGCCGGAATACGCTCCAGCTTACCTTACTCGGGCTGCGGATTATTATCGATTGGGCCAAGTGGGTAAGGCTCTTGAAGATTGGAATCACGCCACCCAACTTAATTCCAGTCAAGTTGAGCCGTACCTCGGTCGAACAATGACATATCTTAAAAACAAAGATTATGTCAGAGCAGTGCAAGAAATGGAGATGGCCACGCGGGTCGAATCCAAACAGTCCGCTGAGACTTTGAACTCCCTCGCATGGCTTCAGGCAACTTCTCCCGATAAGCGGGCTCGCAACGGCGCTGCTGCGATTGAAGCGGCAACGAAAGCATGTGAGTTAACGCAATGGAGCAACTGGCGTTTTGTCGACACGCTAGCTGCTGCTTATGCGGAATCAGGCAACTTCAGCGAAGCTACTAATTATCAAAAGCTGGCTTTGCAAAAGCCCGACGACGCGCCAGTGGTCATTCAAAAAGCAAAACAACGATTAAATCTTTACGAACAACACAAACCATATCGTGAAGAGATGGCGGGCCAGCACTAAGAGTTTCAGTAGTTTCCCAATATGAAGCGGGCCGAGTCATGAAACAGCGTTTAATCTTTCCGAATGAATTTGCAGACGACCCGCCTGCCACTAAAGTCGGCCCGAAGGGCGGTTAGCTCAGCGGTAGAGCATCTCGTTTACACCGAGGGGGTCGGGGGTTCGAAACCCTCACCGCCCATTTCCAGAGAACAGCGATCAGAAGTCAGCGGTCAGATTGCTTCAACAACTCCAACGTTACTGGGAAAATGATTTTCTCCCATTCCGCGTAGGCTTTGGCGGCGGGATGCAGGCCGTCTTTGGCCACAAGTGATTTGTCGTGGCCCATTTTTTTGCTGAGCGGGAAAATATCGACGACCTCCAATCCGCGTTTGCGCGCTTCTTCGGTCACAATCTTGTTAAACTGAGTGATTCCTTCGTGAATGTTCCGGCCGCGAGCGTACTTGGGGCCGGTCGGAGTTACTCCAAAGTCCGGAATCGTTACGACGAGTAGCCGCTTTTTGTTTGGCAACACGGCCAGCATTTGATCGAGCAGATAACTGACGCGGTTCCGAAACGTCGTTTCGTCGATACCCTGGACCCAATCGTTCACACCGATCAGTAACGTCGCGAAGTTTGGATTCGAGTTCACAAACTTCGGCAACTCCTTGTCGATCGCGTCCTTGGTCGTCCAACCGGTAACTGACGGATTCGAGACAAGATCGACATCCAATCCCAGCGACTTCAAATGCTGCGTTAGTAACGCCGGCCATGATTCACTCGGTTTCGCCCCTTCCCCACACGAATAGGAATCACCGACCACCGCGTAACGAATTTTTTCGGTGTTAGGTTGTGCCATTGCGATCGAAGAAGAGACCAGAAGCCAACAAACAAATCTTATCATTGTTGAGGTGGCGGTTCCCAGAGTTCAATGCGGTTTCCTTCCGGGTCCATGATCCAGCCGAAGTAACCGAACTCAGACTTTTCGGTTTTTGGATCGACATCCACGCCTTCGCTGCGGAGCTGGGCGAGGACGGCATCAAGATCGTGGACGCGGTAGTTGATCATGAACGGCTTATCGCTTGGTTTGAAATAATCGGTGTTCGCTTCGAACGGCGACCAAACGATGTGCGATTGTCGCTTTGGCTTAAGATCGGCGCCTGCACCTTCCTGAAAACAGACACCGCCCCAATCTTCGACATCGAGCCCGAGATGTTTTTTATACCACGCCGCCAATTTTTCAGGATCGTTCGCTTTGAAGAAGATTCCGCCGATGCCGATGACGCGTTTCACTTGAGCATTTCGTCGACCGCAGCCTGACAGTGAATCTTTCCAGTGTCGAGCAATGCCACGCCGTTATGGCTTTCGCCGCGGAGAATCAGCGCTAGCTCGGTTCCGGCAAGAGTTATCCCGTCGATGTCGATGTTCGCTTTCATGCGATCAATGATCGTGAGCAAGCCGGCGCGCGTTTCAGGCAGGAAAATTCCCGGCACCAACTCGGCAAAATATTTTTCGTGAATGTAATCCTGATCCTTGGGCGCAGGCACAACCAGCTCGATTCCTTCACGCGCGAAGACCCTTTGATAAAAATCGGCCTGCATGGTGTAGCGCGTTCCAAAAAGCGCGAGGCGCCTCATCCCACGCGATTTTGCGTGTGCACATGTCGCTTCGACGATGCTGATGAACGGGATCGGCGATTTTGCCGCGACTTGATCAAAGACAATATGTGGCGTGTTGGCGGCGATGATTCCAAACTCAGCGCCAGCCGGCGGAAGCTTCTTGATTTCATCCAGAAGAAAGTCCGCCATGCCGGCAAGATTGTCAGCTTCCAGGAAATCGATTCCCTTCTGAAGATCGATGCTGTTGATGACGAATTGGGGATAATGGCCGTCCGGTTTTCGCTCGCGGTACAACGCGATGATGTTCTTGTAGTAATCGATCGTGCTCTCCGGCCCGATGCCGCCGATCATTCCCAGCGTTTTCAACAGCGCATTTTGTCGCGCGGCGCCAATGGCGTCACGCGAATTGTTCTTGCGCGGACAGCGGCGCCGCTATTCATCAGGGAACGTGAGACGCTTGCTTGATTCATTCGCTGCTTGATTCGTTTTCACTTTCGCCAGATATGTCGTCGACTAAGATCGACATCGTGAAAGCGAAACTAATCTTCCTGAGCGCAATTGTCTTTGGAGCAGCGACCGTGGCGAACTCGCAGCCGACGCCGCGCGGACAGCCTGATGTTTCCAACAAGACTTTGATCACAAGCGCGAGTCAGGACCACGTGATGGGCGCGGCCGCATTGCGCAAATTGGCGGGCGACTATTACAACTGGCGAAACCAGAACGATCCGGTCGCGAGCAGCGATCGCGGACTGCACACGTGGGACGACAAGCTGGCGGATTACTCACCGGCGAAAATTTCCGAGCGCGCGAAACACGTCCGCGAGTTGCTCGACAAAGTGCGTAGCTTCAAGACCGACAATTGGTCGAAGGACGACAAAATCGATGCACTGCTGTTTCGCTCACAACTCGAGAACGTCGATTTCAGAAACCGCGTTTTGAAATTCGCATTCACAAATCCGGAGACTTACACCGGAGAATGCAGCGACGCGATCTTCTCGCTGCTGAAAAAAGAATACGATACGCCGAGAAAACGCGCACTGGCGGCGACCGCGCGATTCAAAGTGATGCCAGCCATGCTGAAGCAGGGGCTCTCGAATTTGCAGAATCCCGTAAAACTTTATTCGAAACTGGCCATCGACTCCGCGCGGCAAATCGACCAACTCTTCAACGATTGCGTGAAACAACTGGATGTCGAGCTTGCGCCAAACGAGCACGAAGAGCTTTTGAAGGCACGCGATGCTGCGATCGCCGCCGCGCACAGTTACGCCGACGAACTGGAGAAGCGGATGCCGAAGATGGCCGACTTCGCGCCGATGGGCGAAGCGAATTACAACTACTATCTCAAGCACGTTTTGCTGCTGCCACTCGATGCGCGTGAAGTGGAAATGATCGGCCGGGTCGAAAATGCGCGTTACCGTGCGCTCGAAGCGTTGTTGCCGGATCCAAAACTCGCCGACCCGGATCCGAAACGCGCGGCCAGCATTCCACCCGACCAACAATCGTTTTTGAAAACCTACGAAAGTCGCGAGGCGGAAATGATCCAGTTCCTGAAGGAACACAATCTTGTCACGATTCCGGATTACCTCGGCCGATTTGAGATTCGCCAGTTGCCCGACGCATTCAAACCGACGAGCCCCGGCGGTTTCATGAATCCGCCGGGCGTTTACGACAAAGATCCGGCCGGATTTTATTTCATTCCAACTTACAATCCGCAGTCGAAGAATTTTTATATTCGCGCGGCAATCGAAGATCCGCGGCCGATTCTCGGGCACGAGGGAATTCCCGGGCACTTTATGCAGATTTCGATCGCGAATCATTTGAGCGACGAGATCCGGCGTCAAAATCAGGATGGAGTATTTCAAGAAGGCTGGGCGCTTTATGGCGAAGAGATGTTGAGCCGCACCGGCCTGTATCCAAACAATTCGCCGGCTCAGGGCCAGATTTTGCATTTGTCGCGTTATCGCGGCGCGCGAATCGGCGTGGATGTCAATCTGCACACCGGGCGTTGGACCTTCGAGCAGGCGGTCCAATATTTCATGGACGCAGGCGGACTTGATCGAGAATCCGCGGAGGGCGAAGCAGCGGGCGCTGCTTCAAGTCCGCACCAAAAAATCAGCTACATCATCGGCAAATGGCAGATCATGAACCTGCTCGGACGATACAGAGATCGACAAGGCGACAATTTCCGGCTCGGACAATTTCACGACGACCTGATCAAGAATGGCAGCTTGCCGCTCTCCATCGTCGAATGGATTCTATTGGACGACGATTCGGCAATTAAGAGAGTGATGAGTGACAAATGAACCGTGACCAGAAAAAAACGACCGGTGTTCGTCTCCACTTCTCGACAATGCCCGTCCGGCTCGGACCTCAACTCCTCAACATCTTCTTAGCTTTTTTACTTCTTACTTCCTCCTTTTTGCTTTCTTCCTGCGCTGGCAGTCCGCATCCTCAACTCGTTAGTCCTAGCGAAGGTCCGCCGACCCAGCGCTATCTTGAGCTCTACCGCGAGAAACAGATCGCCACGCTGCATTTTCCCGCGGGTGTATACACTTTGGACGCGGTTGATAAAATTGGTTACTACTACCGGGCCCCGCGAAAGATTTCGGAGACCGGTTCCGCCTGGCGCGACGGCGGGATTTTTGTGAGCAAACGCGATCCAAATAAACTCCGGGGATATGTCTGGCGCGCGGGCGCAATCACTCACGTCGGCAATCTTTCGCACGTCAAACATCGCTTGTTTGATCAAGACATTCCGGCGGAATACTACCGCTGACTGCTCGACGTTTGGCGCTGGCCGCCGGGACTGGGCCCGCTTCCTGCTCATAGTAGGGCCTAACGAGTATGGAAGGCCGGAAGGAAGCGCTATTTCAACAGGAGCTTGCTAATGTGGAACTCCTGACCGCACTGCGACACGCTTTGGATTTTCGCTATCGACATTTGTGCCAGGCGGCGCGGGCCGATTGGGAACGCTTGTTTGGAAAAGATCCGGCTGATTCTTGTGTGACGGTTCGCGTTGCGACGGCTCCGGCCGGCGCGGTCCGCGGTTCCGGTTTTCTTAAATCCCGGCGCCCGGTTTCAAAATCGACGGCGAAAAGCTCGCTGCCTAGTTTCGCGCACTAGCCCGCTAATTCTCGATCTTTTCCTGACCCAAGAGCGAGCCGACGGTGAATCGCTCGGTTGGTCGATCGAGGCTTTGCGCAAACTCCTGAAATCGTGCCGAGAATAGATCATGGCGCATTTTCCAGTAATGACCCATTCCTGGTGAAGCAATGTAATGCCTGAGCAACTCGCGCCAGCCTTCCCATAACTCGAGATCGAGCAATCCGTAAGCGTAGTGAAAGTGGATTGTCTCGAACGCTTTCAGAAATTGATACGCCGCGTGAAAGAAACGCGACTGATCTTCAGGCGAGAGCGCATTGAGATTTTCCAGACCGACCTGCCAAATGCGAGCGAGCTCGGCGTTTTCCATGTACGGTTTGGTCACATCGCGCAACGCACTCGCCGCCGAATCCTGCGCTGCAATTTTCGCCACACGTGTGCTGCGATGCACCTGGACCGCAAGATACCACAATGAAGCAACCACACCGAACGCGCCGATCGCCTGGGCAATGGCGTTGATCGCTTCCCAATTCATACGATGTCGATCCCGGGTGAGTCGTTAGGCGTTATTTCGGTTCGTCGGCGACTTTCAAAACAATTTTGCCGAGCGTGTGTCGGGTTTCGACTTGTTGGTGGGCTTTGCTCGCCTCAGCCAGTGGAAACGTTTGCGAAACAATCGGCTTCATCTTTCGAGATTCGATCAACTTGGTGAGCTCTTCGAGAACTTTCGAATCCGGATGCGCGCCCATTCGCGAGCAGGTAATGCCGTGTTTGGCGCACTCCGTTTGGTTCGGCTCGTCGGTAATCGAAACAATGACGCCGCCTTTTTTTACCACGCCATAAGATCGGTCTAGCGCGTCGGCGCGAACGCAGTTCAATACAACATCGACATCCTTGACCACGTCTTCGAATTTCGTCGTGGTGTAATCGATTGCCTGATCGACGGCGAGTTGCTTAAGCAACTGCTGATGCGCAGTCGACGCTGTCGCGATCACCTTCGCTCCACGCGCTTTCGCAATCTGAATGGCAAAGCTTCCAACACCGCCCGACCCGCCGTGAATCAGAACCGTCTGCCCCTTGTCGACCTTCGCGCTGTCGATTAGCGCCTGCCACGCAGTTGTCGCTGCCAGCGGAACCGCCGCGGCATCTACGAAATCAATGTTCCTCGGTTTAAGCGCCGTCTCGGATTCTTTCGCAACCGCGTACTCGGCGTAACCGCCGCCGCGTATCACTGATAAATAACAGTAAACCTGGTCGCCGGGTTTGAATCTTTTCGCGGCTGACCCGGTTTTCTCAACTATGCCTGCGATGTCGTAACCAAGGATAATCCCGCCATGCACGTCAGTGCCCTTCAAGAACTTTCCCTGTCGCACGTAAGTATCGACAGGATTTACCGCCGCCGCGACCACTCGGACAAGGATCTCGTCGTTCTTTGGTTCCGGCTTCGGCGCATCTTGATATTTCAAGACTTCCGGACTGCCGAACTCGTTCGCAACGACCGCCTTCATTGTCGGCGCATCTGTTTGCGCTGTTGCAATTCCGAGGGCGGCGCTCATCACCGCCAGCGCGCACAAGATTTTGTTCTTCATAGATTTCTAACCTCCTAAGACTCAATTAAATCCTGTTCATTAAGTCGAGAATTCTTCAAGCTTCGCAGCCATGAAAAAACGAACGCTTGCCATTATTGTTGCATTCACTTGCGGCCTCTCCGGTCTTTGCCTCGCACAAAGTTCACCGACAACACCCGCCACGACAACAACCAAACCTGCCAGTGGAAGCACTGCGCCCTACAACGAAGGTCCGGTTTGGAATTTAACCATGATCAAAACGAAAACCGGACTGAGTGATGAATACTTCAAGCAGATCACCGGAACGGTGAAACCCGTCTATGACGAGGAGAAAAAACAGAAAGTCATCCTCGATTACAAAATCCTGACCGGCCAGGCGGCAAGTCCCCACGATTTCGACATTCTGATCCTGGTGGAATATCCAAATTGGGCTGCGTTCGATCATCTCCGCGACAAAATGGACCCCGTCATCGCGAAAGTAATGGGTTCGCAGGATCAGCAGCGCGAGTTGGCAGTCAAGCGTCTCGATATTCGCGAGATTCTCGGCACGAAAACCATGCAGGAGATCACGCTGAAGTAGTTTTCTTAATTCTTACTTCTTAATTCCTTAGTTGGTCGCCCACGGCAGCGCATCGAGATCGACGTTGCCACCGGTGAGAATTATTCCGACGCGCTTCCCGGCGAGGTCGATCATGTTGTCGGCAATCGCTGCGTAAGGAACTGCCGCAGACGGTTCGATGATGATCTTCATCGTTTCCCAAATCGTGCGCATCGCTGAGACGATCCCGTCTTCACTGACGGTGACGACATCGTCCACGTAGCGTTGGATTATCGGAAACGTTTGTTCGCCAACATTGGTCCTCAGTCCGTCGGCGATGGTCACCTTCTTTTCGGTGACGATTCGCTTCTTCGCGCGAAATGATTGAGCGGTGTCATCCGCGTTCGTCGGTTCGGCCGCGATTACTTTGATCTGCGGTCGGATCGATTTCGCAGCGACCGCGGTTCCCGCAAGCAATCCGCCGCCCCCAACCGGGCAGATTACAAGATCGACATCGGCGTCTTCGAGCAGTTCGATCGCCGCCGTCCCCTGCCCCACAATTACATCTTCGTTTTCAAACGAATGAATCAAGGTCGCGCCGGTCTTTGCGATCACATCCGCGCACGCGGCTTCGCGCGCAGCGTCATTCGGTTCGCAGAAGACAATGTGCGCGCCGAAACCCTCCACCGCCCGCACTTTTACTTTCGCGGAATTCTTCGGCATCACGATGTGCGCCGGCACGCCGCGCAGCGTTGCCGCGCGGGCAAGCGCCGTTCCATGATTTCCCGACGAATGCGTGGCTACGCCACGCTTCGCGGTCGCGTCATCGAGCGAGAACACGGCATTCGTTGCGCCGCGGGCTTTGAACGCGCCGATCTTCTGAAAGTTTTCGCACTTAAAAAACAACTTCGCTCCACTGGCTTGATCTAATCGTTCGCTGGTTAGCACGGGCGTGCGCTTTATGTAGGCACGAATGCGCTCATGCGCCGCGCGAATGCGATCAAGATCGATTGCCATGGTTTGCCGATTATATTCGTCGCCATGGACCCGTACGCAAAGCGGAACGAGCGAAGAGTCGGCGCGAGCCGACCGAAGATTTCCCATTTGCCGGCCGATGTCGATCTACGCACGCGGAAAGATCGACAACGCGAGAAGCAGGCCATTGTCGATGAACGGCGCGCGATCAAAAAAGCCGCGCGGCAGGAATTGAAACGAAAATTGCGCGACGAACTATCTGAGGAACTCTAAGACCTCAACTCTTCGGCGTAACTTTGGCGCTGCCAAGAAAGGCCGCATTCTCATCGACGATGAGACGCGGAGCTTCGATATCACCCTTCAAGGTGCAGCCCGCTTGGAGCTCGCAACGTTCGGATGCGAACACATCGCCTTCTACCGTCCCGCGAACCCTGACCGATTTCGTCCGAATGTCGCCTCGAATCAAAGCATGCTCGCCGATGGTCAGCTTGCCGCCCGATTCAATCGTACCCTCAACTTCACCATCGATCACGAGCTCGTCGCTGAATTTCACGGTGCCCTTGATCGAAACCCCTCTCGACAGCACACCACCGGATTTGGACGTTTCCATTGCCCCGTTTGGCTGAGAAACGACTGGTCGCGGCGCAGGAGGAGGCGGCGGCGGGGTTGAAGGTTGGGGCTCAGGCTTGCGGGTCGAAAACATGCTCATCAGAAAATTCCTCCAGACTGGTTATTTAAAGCTAATCTTGTTCCGCGCCAGGGTTTGAAGTCAAATTTTCAAAGAATTCTCGCTCGCTGATGGAACTCCCGATTCTCGACGAACAGCAGGTGCGTAAACACCTGTCGATGGCGGAGTTGATTCCGGCGATGGAGAAGGCTCTGAGCGAATTTTCCTCCGGCAAAGTGACTCAGCCCGTACGGCAAGTGATTCCGGTGGATCCGCCGGGTGGATTTTATGGAATTATGCCGGCGTTAACTCCGGACGGGCTCGGTCAGAAGATTGTCACTTTCTATCCGCCAAATGCCGACAAAGGAATTCCGACTCACATGGCGCTAATCGTTTTGAACGATCCACAAACCGGCGCGCCTTTGGCGGTAATGGATGGACGACTGATCACTGAAATGCGAACGGCCGCGGTTTCGGCGGCGGCAACGAAACTATTGGCGCCACGGAATTCGAAAGTGCTGGCGATTCTCGGCAGCGGCGTGCAAGCGCGCAGTCATTTTGAAGCGCTGCAGCTCGTTCGAAATTTCGAGGAGGTTCGAGTTTGGAGTCAGACCAAACTGCATGCAGACGAGTTCGCGAAGGAAATCGGCGCAAAATCAACATCGGCCGAAAGTGCTGTTCGCGGCGCGGATGTCGTCGTGACCGTGACGAGCTCGAAGACGCCGGTATTGAAAGGCGCGTGGTTGAAACGCGGTTGTCACGTGAACGGGGTTGGCGCGTGTCGACCGGATTGGCGCGAGCTCGATGACGACGCGATACGCAACAGCGTTCTCTTTGTTGATTCGCGCGAAGCGGCGATGAAGGAATCGGGCGACGTGGTTCTTTCCGGCGCGAAAATTTATGCTGAGCTCGGCGAAGCGTTCGCCGGCAAGATCGACAATCGCGCGACTGAGACGACAATTTTCAAATCGTTAGGCATGGCGGTGGAAGATATTGCGGCCGCGTTGCTGGTCTATCGGTCAGCTTCGCCTTCGCTGACGGGCTAACTTCAGAGCTCGCGAACGGCCTGTTCTGCCAATGCCGCGATCGCTTCGTCCCCTCGCAACTACAAGACCAAAGGCACTGATCGTAATCAGGGTAAGAGTTGCCGGTTCAGGGACCGAATGAATGGTGACAGACCAATTATCGATACCGGTGCTGGAACTGAAACCATTGCCGCCGCCGGCACTCGTTTCACGCCAGAAACCAAACGTGATTGGGGCGCCGGTAGCTGAAAAATCTGGTGCGCCGACGCCATCAACGTCAGAAAAATCAAGCTGGGTTTGACCGGTTATCGAATGCGTCGACCACGTGCTGGTTGGGAGGTAAGACAAGGCATTAGCGAAGAAGACAGTGCCTTCTTGGAATAGACAGAATCCCGCGCTCTGCGACTGGGCAGTAAGGGCGATGCCATCCTCCGAATAATCAATTGCGCTGATGGCACCTTGCGTCTGCGGATTGTAAACCGAAGCGGTGAACAGACTGATGCCAAAAATCGCGGAATTACCACTGTTGACGGTGAGGTCGATGCGGCGATAGCTGCCCGGGTTTCCGCCGGAAGCGACCTGGCCGGCGAAATCGACTACGCCTCCGAAGCCTCCGGATTGGATACTTGTAACGGTCCAATTGCTATCGTTAAACGTTCCATCAGAAAACGTGGCATCACCACGGAGCAGACTCGGCACGGCGACCATGACGACAGTGCAGACCAGCGTTGCGGCCGAAATGGAAATCTTCATCCTCAACCCCCAAGGTTATCCTAAATTGAGTCTCCGACAATCCTATCCCACCTCCTAAGCAAAGCGGGTCCGCCGTGATCTATTGGCGGCGTTTCTCGGCTTACTGCTGATTTATCCCACCACCACGAAAATAGGCGGCTGAGGACCGCCGCCTCTACAGCAAATCAGCTCGGCGGTGGAAGTTGATTCATGAACCCGACGTCGGGCTTCCCGAAGCGGCCGATGTTTGGCAACACCGTTGCGAGATCGGGCTGGCTAGAGATGCCATACCATTTGGCGAGTGTTGCCGAGTATTCGTCAACGGAAGTGGTCGGGACCCAGCGCCCTTCGCCGACGTCATCCGGCCCATCGATTGCGATTGTCGGATAAGTTCCGTAAATGTCGCCGCCTTTAACCGAATCGCCGAGAATCAACGCGTGGCTTCCCCAGGCGTGATCGGAGCCGCCACCGTTCGATTGGAACGTGCGGCTGAAATCCGAAGCCGTGAACAGCGTGACCCGATCGGCAATACCCAGTTCTTTCGTTGCCTGATAAAACGCGTTCATGCACTGGCTCAATTCGGTGAGGAGACCATTTTGAGTCGCGAGCTCGTCGCTGTGAGTGTCATATCCGCCCACGGAGCAGAAATAAATTTGCCGGCGCATGCTGAGCGTATCGCGCACGGCAATCATCTTGGCGATCATTTGCAATTGATTGCTCAAGTCGGAATTCGCCGGGAATGGCGTGTTCAATGTGACTCCCGAGACGGCGCCAGAAAGAATATTGTAGTTCGTGATGGCGCGGTTGGTGATTTTGGCGAACTCGGATTCAAAAAGATTTTGTTGCGGCAGGTTCAACAAATCCTGAACCGCTTTGTAGCGAATTTGGCCGTTGGTTCCGCCGAAGCCGCTCAGGCCGATGGGTCCCTGGGTTGAAACTTGATACTCGCTGACCTGATTGCCGACCTGAAACGTGTTCGATCCGGCAAGCGAGATCGACATCGAGATCGTGTCGATGTTGTTGAAGGACGTCAGCAGGTCGGCAAGCCGCCCGCCCCAGCCTGTGATTCGCGGACCGTCCGGCCAACCGGTTTGCCATTCCACCTGTTGATCGGCATGCGAAAAAAGCTGCGGCGGAAGTTTCGCGGTGCCGTTCAGATACTTTGCCGCCGTCGTCGGCTCTACCAGTGTGCCGACGTTCGCCATGATCGCTAGTTTGCGATCGGTATTAAAGAGCGATTGCAACTCCGGCATGTTCGGATGCAGACCGAACGTGCGGCCTTGGGGATCGGGCGTGACCAAGTTGAGCGGCAGGAGCGAGCTTTGCGCGAGCGCGAGTGGCCCGCGCGCGGCGGAATAGACGCCGTACGTCGGGCCGTCCGTGGGGATGATCATGTTGTTGGCGTCGTTACCGCCGTAAAGAAAAAGGCAGACGAGTGAACGAAATTCGCTGCCGGAACTGATCGCCTGCGCGGTCGCGGCATTGATCGCCCGCAAATTCCAGACGGTCGAAGCAATGGACGTGGTGCCGAGCGCGGCACAGGCAGCCTGGCGAATAAAACGACGACGCGAAATTTCCATGTTTACTTTTCGATAACGAACTCCGGTGAGGTGACGATTAAATGCACGGCGGTTTGGGCGCGCTCAAGCGTGTTGGTCGCCGAAATCTGGCTGACGGCATTAATGACAATCGAGCGCATGTTCGAAGACATCTGACCGCTCATCAGCAAAATATTGAGCGAATCGACCAGCGACGCCGGGTTCGATGCAAGCGCGGTTTGCGCGGAAAGATCGAGAACGATCGCATCCGGATTGTTTGGGTTTGGTTGCCGATAGATCTCGCTTCGGATTTTATTCGCGGAAGAAATAACCGCGGCGTCGGTAGTGATCTGGAACTCAGGGGCAACGAGGCCAGCATTCTCAATGGGCCCGACTTGCGAATAGAACGGCGAAAAGAAATTGAAGACGCTGGGCGCATAGAGCGGCGCCTGACTGAAACTGAAGTTCACGTTGTTGACGATAAACTTTCCGCTCGCGGCTGAGGCGTTGAAGGCGCGGTAAACGTTTGCGAGACGAACCAGCGGCTCCCGTTCGTGGCCATAACTATTGCTGCCAGTCGACGTGCGAGCTTCGGGATCCAGGAAAATGGCCTGCAACACTGCTTTCATGTCGCCGCGCACGCCCTGGCCATTGTTCGCGAACGCTGCGGCAACGCGCGAAATGTAGGCGGGGCTTGGATTACTGGTCACCAACTTCTGAATCAATTGCTTGCCAACAAACGGCCCGACGTTCGGATGATTGAAAATTGCGTCGAGACCCCCTTTCAAATCCTGAGCCTGGGTCTGACCTGCCGGCAAGGTTACGCCATTCAGGATCAGTTTTGCACCGGTATCATGATGATTCGAGAAGGCCATCATCGGGTGCCGATATTCCGGCTGCACGTAACCCCAGGTCGGTGTGCCAGTTTGATACCAATACCAGCCGGTGAAAACGTGCGAGTAGCCTTCCACGACGTCCTGATCGTAGGTCGGAATCGGTTGATTGTTGCCATCGAACTGTTGCGATCCGTCCTGGTTCAACTTGTACAGGCCGATCGTGAACAACTGCATCAACTCGCGCGCGTAATTTTCATTGGGCGCGGTGTTCTTGCTCGGATTTGGTTTGTCGTTATGGGCCATGTCGAGGTAATCGCCCATTCCCGGATTGAGCGTCACGTCCTCGATCAGTTGCCGGAAATTCCCGAACGCATCTCTGGCGAGTAAATCCCAGTAGGTCGCCAACGCTTCCGGATAACCGTACAGGTTCTTGCCATTGGCCGAAATCACCATGATCTCGCTCAGCGCGAAGGCGACACGCTGCCGCAATTGATCGGGCGCGTTCACCACCGTGTACCACCACGCCTCCTGGAAAAGCGGATACGACGCGTCGGTCCCGCGTTGCAACGCCGCGATCGCTGCATCGACTCGCGGACCAGTCAGTGTCACGGATGTCGAAAATTGTGAATTGAGAAAATTAGCGTAGCCGCTTTGCTGGACCTGCGAGATCAAAAGGGAGGTCGGCCCAAAAGTCGATTGAGTCAGAAAGCGCCCGGCGTCGCCAGAACTTGGGCTGCCACTTGGAGTAGGTGTTGGTGTCGATGTCGGAGTCGGGGTCGTAGTAGGTGTCGCCGTCGGCGTAGGGCTAGGTGGCGGTGTTGGCGTCGCAGTTGGCGTAGGAGTATGTCCCGGGGTCGGAGTTGGAGTCGGAGTAGCTATCGGTGTCGGCGTTGGTGTAGGCGTCGGTGATCCATTGGAGGCCTTGTACGTGTAGAGCTTGCTAATCCACGAATTGCTTACCTGGGAATAGAGCGTCGCATACACAGTTCGCCCGTCAGTGGGGATATTGCTTACTGTAACTGAAGTAGTTGACAGGACGTTCGAGGAATAGATGTCGACGGTCCTCGCCGTGCTACCTAGCGTTAATGCGTAAGCGGTGGCACTACCCGCGGTCCACTGAAAGGTCACGGTCGAACCCGCAAACGTCGATCCTGGCACAGGGTTCACCATCACTGCGGGGCCCGGACTAGGATTTGGCGTGGCCGTCGCAGTCGGTGTTGGGTTAGGCGTCGCAGTTGGTGTAGGTGTTGGTGTCGAAGTTGGTGTAGGTGTGGGTGTTACAGTCGGAGTCGGTGTAGCTGTTGGTGTCGGCGTAGGCGTCGAATGCCCATTAGAAGCTGTGAAGGTGTAGATGTTACTTAACCAAGAATTGTTTACCTGAGAGTAGAGCGTCGCATAGACGGTCCGGCCGTCAGTAGGAATATTAGCCACTGTGACAGAAGTGGTTGTCACCACGTTCGATGAGTAAATGTCAATGGTTCTTGCCGTGCTACCTAGCGTTAGTGCGTAAGCGGTTGCACTACCTGCGGTCCATTGAAAGGTAACGCTCGAGCCGCTAAGGGTTGATCCTGGCACAGGACTCGCCATAACTGCGGCGCCCGACCCAGACGTCGACGTGGCAGTTGAAGTAAGTGATCCAAATGGTGGGCTTGTCCTGGCAAAGGCGGTGTCGCTCAGAATACCGATCGCGAGAAGTGTAACGAGAAAGGCGCTGTCGACTCGACAGAGGTTTGCTCGGGAGCTTTTCATGCTTGAGTCGACCAAATCATCCGAATCGAAACCCTTTGGGTAGATCAAAGTTGCGAAAAAAGATTACAACTGCCCGGGTTCGTGAATCAGGAGAAGGGCGGGCGCTGAATCGAACGGAAAAATCGCAAACGCCACGCCAATTTTTATAGCAATAATCACACCAGTTCGCGCTCTATGACGCTTCAGGATTAGGTCTCGGAAAAGAGAATTTGGTTCGCTTCGGCCAGGCTCTGGCAGGTAATAATCAGGACGTCCCCACTGTAATGAAAGATCGACATGATCTGGAGGCCGATGTCGCAATGCGGATCGGGAATGACTCGCACCACCATTGATGTGCCTTTTTCGTTACACAGGTCCATCGCCTTTTCGATGAATGGAGCGCACCCCACGTCTATTCTGTCCAATTCGGTCAGATCGACCAACAATCGAAATCCGGACTTCAACTTCGCCAGCCCGCTCCGGACATCGTTCAAACCTTTTTCAGTTTCTCCCGCCGCGACGAGTCCACGATAACGAATCACCAGCAAGCTTTTCGATTCGTCGACTTCGAACGTAATCACTCTTTCAGGCGGTTGTATTTTTTCAGAAGGTCGCGCAATCGATCGTGCGGAAGCGCTTCGACCCGATGGTTGCCGGCGCCAGTCATGGTTTGGTTGTCGATCAGAGCATTCACCACCGCTTCTTCGGTTGCTTGCACGACTCCGGTAAAAATCGGATCCAGCAAATCGTTCGGAATTGTTTGCACGCTGTGCGTCACTTGATCGGGCGCCCACGCGTTTTTGTTCGCTGTCGAGAATGCGACAAACAAATCGCCCGAACCGTTCCCCGAAATCGTTCCGGTGCGGGCTAGCCCAAGTGCAATGCGACGTGCGAGTCGTTTCAATTGATTCGGCAATAGCGGCGCGTCTGTGGCGACAACGGCGATGCACGAACCAGTGTCTTCGCCATAAACCGATCCTGGAATTTCTTTTCCGACCGGGACTCCGGCTATTGTGAGCAACGCCCGGCGCCCGAAGTTCGCCTGGAGAAATACACCGACGGTAAAACTCTGCGACGGTTTATCTTTCCCCGGTTTGATTTCGATCCTACGCGACGCGGTTCCATTCCCGCCTTTGAATTCATAGCAAATCATTCCCGTTCCGCCGCCAACGCTCCCCTCTTCGATCGCGCCGCCGCGCGCTGAGTCGAGGGCGTGAAAGACGTCTTCAGCTTTAACATGAAAGCCATTCGTGTCGTTTAAGAAACCGTCCCAGGTTTCAGCAACGAGCGGCAGGCTCCACCAATATCCGCTCGCGTCAGCCGCGCCGTGTTTGATTCGCCACGCGATCACCGCATCGCGCGCGACGCCCACGCTGTGCGTGTTCGTGATCACGATCGGCCCTTCGAGAAAGCCGCTCTCTTCGATCCAATGCGAGCCAGTCATCTCGCCGTTTCCGTTCAAAGAAAAGACTCCAGCGTAAACCGGATCGTTTAGGGAATCGTGCCCGCGGGGAATGATCGCGGTTACGCCGGTTCGCACGGGTCCTTTGCCGACCACAAGTTTGCCTTCGCCGCGAATGATCGGGGTGTAACCGACTTCGACGCCGGCAACGTCGGTAATCGCGTTCAACGGCCCCGTTGTTCCTTCAAACGGAACGCCGAGATCGTGTCCACGAACGGTTCTTGTTTGCGATGTAGATCCTGTCGGCGATTGCTGCGGCTCGCGCGCGTGCGAGCTAAACGCGATCATGGTCACGACAAAAAGAGAAATCGTCCGAGTCACAGCCAGAGAGGATTTACGGGGATTCGACAGATTACAATCAAAGAAATCCCTGCGAAGCTCATCGGAATTTTGGATTTTGTGTTTTCGCGCCTCGATCAACGCATTTAGAGTGAAGGCGTGAGCTACGAAGTGTTCGCCCGGAAATATCGACCCCAGACGTTCGACGATCTGGTCGGCCAAACGCACGTCTCACGGACGCTGAAAAATGCAGTCGCGCAAAACCGTTTGGCGCACGCGTATTTGTTCGTTGGTCCCCGCGGGATTGGCAAAACCTCGACCGCGCGAATTCTGGCCAAGGCGCTCAACTGCGCCAAAGGCCCGACCGTTAATCCGGACAACACCTGCGACAACTGCAAAGAGATTGCCGCCGGTAACAGCCTCGACGTTCTCGAAATCGACGGTGCCAGTAACAACGGCGTCGAGCAGGTGCGTGAGCTGCGCGACAACGTTCGCTACGCGCCGTCGAAGTCACGCTACAAGATTTACATCATCGACGAAGTTCACATGCTGACTACGGCCGCGTTCAACGCGCTGCTCAAGACGCTCGAGGAACCGCCGCCGCACGTGAAGTTCATTTTCGCGACAACCGAGCCGCAGAAAGTATTGCCGACAATTGTGAGTCGCTGTCAGCGGTTCGATCTTCACCGAATCCCGGCGAAGCTGATTGCCGATCATCTTCAGTTCATCGCCAAGAAGGAAAAGATCACGCTCGAACCCGCGGCAGCCCACGCGATCGCGCGCGGGGCGGAAGGCGGTCTGCGTGATGCCGAGTCGATGCTCGATCAACTGGTGGCGTTTTGCGGCGAAAAAATTTCCGAGAGCGACGTGTTGAATGTGTTCGGATTCACCAGCGAGCAATCCGTGGCCGATCTGACCGGGAAAATTCTTCGAGCCCAGACCGCGCCGGCGCTCGACGTTCTTTATGAACAGTGCGAAGCCGGTAAGGACATGATGCGACTGATGTCGGACCTGATTTCATATTTCCGCGATCTGCTCGTGTTCAAAGTAAAACCGGATGCGGTAGCGGAGGATGTCGATCCTGAGTTGCAGACAGCGCTCGCGGCGCACGCGAATCTAATCGAGAACGACCGTTTGCTGGATTTGATCGATCAATTCGCGCAGGCCGAAGGCCGAATGAAGTGGGCGCCCAACAAAAAATTGCACTTCGAGGTCGCGGTCATCAAAGCGATCCAGAGTCTGGGCCAGACGACGCTCGATGAAGTCATCACACGACTCGGCGAACTCCGCGACGGAAAGCCGACGGCGGAAAAAAAAACGTTAAGTGCTGAAGGTCCGAGCCGGATTGGCAGCGCCCCGGCTGCTGACGAAAAAGCGGCCCTGGCGCCACGCGTGGCCGAAACGCCCAACGGCGAGAGTGATCCCGAGAAGATCTGGCAAAGCGTTTACGTGAAAATCCCGAACACAAAAGCTTTTGTCCGAAACTCGGCCGCGGCAGCGCACGTTCTTCCGAGCGAGGGCCGTCACTTCGTGCTCGGATTTTCACCCGATCAAAAATCGACGATGGACATTTTGGCCACGGCCACCAACCGAAAGCTGATCGAAACATTTTTGCGCGAGGTCAGCGGCAAAGATTGGACCTTGAAATTGCTGCTCCAGGAAAATCTTCCGTCAAAAGGTGAACCATTGAAACAAAACGCGCCGGAAAACTACACAAACGATCCGCTGATCCGCGACGCTCTCGAAATTTTCAAAGGCGAAATCAAACGGTGATAATGCTTCTGATCCGCCTCTCCCTCAGGGAGAGGATTGAGGTGAGGGTTAATTTATGAATCTGAACAAATTGATGAAGCAGGCGCAGCAGATGCAGGCACAAATGGCCAAGACTCAGGCCGAGCTGGAAGAGAAAACCGTCGATGTGAGCGCGGCCGGCGGAAAAGTAAAAGTGACTGCGAACGGCGCCGGCGAAATTCTTTCCATCAAGATCGACAAACAGATTGTCGATCCAAACGATGTCGAGTTTCTGGAAGAAGCTGTCCTAAGCGGTGTCCAACAAGCGATCGATCAGGGAAAAGCAATTGCCCAATCCGAAATGAAAAAAATCACCGGCGGCTTAAGCCTATAGCGGCCCGCCCGATCCGGTTCGCGATAACGTAACTCCATCACAATCTGTTCCTTCGCCAGAGGGAGAAATATGCCCGGCGAACGCGAGGAAGGTTAAATGCGCGAAAGCAAGTACGATTTCATAAGGTCGGTGGTACGGATTTCAATCCTCTACAGACCGACGCTTCAAAAGCATAAGCAAGGGATCGTTTGAATCATCCAAGTGAAGCACCGCTCCGTTCTCGAACCGAATCAGTACACCGGGACATGAACTCCAATCCTTCGGATCAAACGCCGTTATATCGTTACTCTTGCCACGCAGTAAGACAATTATGCCTATCTGTCCATTGTAAGAAATCTGATCGCCTAGCATTACAGTTTTTTTACTCTGATAGTTCATATTGCATTTACGGTGAGAGCGGTGGAAATCCGTAATTCAAGTTGACCCACCCCGACTCTATCTTCATGGCGGCATGTGGGTTTGCTGCGCGCGTGACAATAGTGGCCGGTGAAGCGAGATCAGGATAGAGACTGTCGCTCTCCGATGATTGCGTGTAAGAAATATCGCTCGAGTTGATCACGCCATTCGCGGTCGTGTCGTACTTGAATGTCGTTGAATCGACAGTTGCGCCGGAATGGGATTGAACTGCCAAAATGTCCTCATTCGTAACCGAGCCGCTTTGATTAACGTCGCAAATGAGCACGCTCATGCTCACCAGAACTTTCGAGTTCACACCAACGACTCCGACCACGTTGTCCAGTTCAACGGTTATCGTTTGCCGATCCGAGACGCCGCTCAACTGAACGGTCGCGGTGTTACCGCTGAACGTTGTGCTGCTCACCGAGCCAACACCGGCAGCAAGAGTAGTGCTCGTGTCGGCCAGAACACTGCGATCAAAGGTCAACACGAGCATATACTCGGTTTCGATTGGATGTGCATTTTAGTACCTCGGATTTCTGAGATCAGAAACCAGATTGCGCCGGCGAAGAAAAGCAGATAGGCGGCGTTGCGGAGAGCGATGATCGGAAGCGGCCAGTAAGGGTGGCCGTTGAAATCCCAAAGGCCGAGGAGCCAGGGATTGCCGCAGAGATGGGCGTACAAAAAGTAAACGTAGCCGCTGACCAGAACGATTGCCGGAATGAAAAACCAGCGCGGCAGAAAAAACCAGAGCGGCAGCGACCAGACGAAGTATTGGAAGGAAAAGCCGTCGCTCAACGCGAGAACGATGACGTAGATCATCGCAATGGTGGCGCACAGTTCAGAAATGCTGCGGCGATTGCGACGCAGCCAAGTGATCAAGAACGCGAGCGCAAGCGCGAACAGCCAGCTGTTGTCGAGGAAGAACAAGATCGGGGCGCGGAACGAAACCGGCCAACTTTGTGGCGACGCAATGATCGAGAACAAGAACACGCGCGGTCCCCATGCCGGCACGCCAGCAGTCGTGTGCAAGATTTGGGCGCGATAACCGAAAACATTTTTCCAAACGATCGCCGGGTCTTGAATAAGCGGCGCCACGTAGCTAGCGAGCGCCACGACGGCGGCAATCATTAGAAACTGAAATCGCTGCGGCCAGTTTCGGATAAAAAGGACCAACGCCGGAATCGCTGCAACAACCGGAAGTTTGATCCACAAGCTCACGCCAAGCGCGACCGCAGCTATGAGCAATTTGTCTTTCGACAACAACCAGACGCAGAGCACGAGGAAGAACGCCACCGCGGAATCGGTGTTCCCGTGATAGGCAGAGAAAATGATCGACAACGGATTCAGCCAGTAAGCGGCAGCGGCAACAAGTCTCCATCGATAATCGCCCAATATCAGCAGCAGCAAGAACGTAGTGACCAAGTCGAGCGCCGCGAATGGAGCGCGGAGCAAAATTCGGAACGGAATTCCGGTCGCATCGGAGATTCGCAGAAGCAGCGCCTCTACTTCGGTGATGAATGGAGGATGGTTCGCCGAAGGATCGCCGTGGTAATAAGCGATCAATCCAGAATCGCGAACGTCGCGGGCGTGACGTTCCCAAATTTGGACATCCTGTGTGCCTTCAGTGAAGACGACGAGATAGAAACGAAGCGCGGCGCCAAGCGCGATAACAATCCAAAACCAAATTCCGGAACGCGAATACCAACTCTCTTTTGTCATTCCGAGTTTGTTTCGGCGGTCATAGACCGCCGCTACAGTTTTAGCAGTTGCCGTTTGTGTTTTTCGTAAACGCAGACTTCGCGAATACCGAAGATCGACATCTTGTCGGCGAGGCGATTGTAATTCTCGGCAAGTTGCGCGTGCGAGTGCGCGTCGGACGCAGTAGTGAATGGAATTCCCTTTTTCATCGCGAGCCGGATGATTTCGTCGCTCGGGTAAAGTTCGTCGACCGGTTTGCGCCAACCCGCTGTTGAAAGTTCGATGGCGAGGTTACGTGAGCGAATGAAATCGAGCGTTTCGTTCACGATGAATCGAACGTCCCCGCACGGGCGATGCCCGTGGATTTTGATCAGATCGAGGTGGGACAAACAATCGACCAGACCGGTGGCGGCGATTTCGCGAAGGCGCCGAAAGTAATCTTCGTAGATTTCGCCAATATCGCGCCCGACGAATTGTTCGGCGCCGTCAGGGACGCTGTCGAACATTTGGGTCGGATCGTCGAGGTAATGAATCGAGCCGAGAACGAAATCGAGTTTGTCCCAATTTTTATCGACCCAGTTTCTGCCCGCGGCCGAAGTTTCGGGATCGTTGTCGAGTTCGATGCCGGCGCGAACCTTCACATCGGGATTCGCGGCGCGGAGCTTATCGATTTCATCAAAATCGACGCCGTTATGGTAACGGTCGTGATCGGTAAAGGCGATGTCGGTCAATCCCCGCGCGCGTGCGCTGTCAGTCCACGGCTGCAGCAGCTTTTGGGAATACGGCTGAACGCGATGTCCCTGCGGATGGCTGTGGTAATCGGAGAAGAGTTGATGGCTGATAGGTGATAGTTGATAGAAAACAGGCTTCGCGCAATCAACTCTCAACCATCAACTATCAACCTCTGCGTCACGGTTCGGTCATGAATTTCTGCCGGATCCGAAGCTCGGGATAATTGGGAAAGAAAGCCTCCGCGGTGAAAACCCGTCCGGGCGTTAGGTCGCGGGTTGCGATCATTTCCTTGTATTCAATATGCTCACCCGGGTTAACCAGGATACTGCTGGGAGTGTCCTTAAACGCGTGATTCTCAGACCATTTGGTGAGGACGGTGTCAGTGGCGTTCAGCAACTGCACTTCGATCCGTTGGTCGGTTGGAAATTCGAGCGTGACCACGTGGCTGCCGAGATTAGTCACGATGACTTTGACTTCCATTTGTCGGACTTCGGAAAGCCGGACCGGCTGCGGGGAAACCTGGAAATTGAGAACCAGTCCGCGCAATTTTCGATCCTGGTACTTGGGAAGAACCTCAGACGAGGAAAATGGATGTAGCATCCGGCCAAGAACGCTACGTTTCTTCAAGGTCGTGGTGGTAATCGGCGTCGGGGTTGGAACCGGGGTAACCGAGGGGGCGGGCGTGGCCGACGGCGTAGAGCGGGCGGAAGTTTGCAACGTGGTTTCCTGCGCGCGGAGACCGGCGGCGGTAAAAAGCAAAGTATAGAAAATGATGGCGAGACGAAGCATCGACGGGTCAAACACCAGAAGGTAGCGTTATCAATCGGTCATGAAATTCATTTTCGCGAGCCTGATTGTGGCATTGTTCGTACCGTCCGTCTCGGGAAAAGATCGACATTGCAGCTTTCGGGTGCACGCGGAGGCAAACCCAAACGATGGCGCTTCCTTCGCCAGCTCGGTCCCGGCCATGTTTTCAGGGAAACGAGTCGCCATTGAGCGGGTGCCACGACTCTCTGAACGCGACGTGATTGCTTTCTATCCGTATTCGACCAGCGGCGGAAATTATGGCGCGCTTTTTCAACTCGATGAGCACGGGACGCTCGCGCTGGACACGCTCAGTGTAGAAAAGCGAGGCGGTTTACTTTTTGTCCTGGTTAATGGCCGGCCAATAACGGAATTGCAAATCGACCGGCGAGTGTCGGACGGCCGGATCTACATCGCCTCGGGTCTGACTAAAGCCGACATTGAATCAATGAAAAAGGATTGGCGGCTCATTGGCGAAAAGAAAAAGCGATGAGGCTTTGGCGGGCAATAACATTTGCCGCGATTGTGATCGCTGGCGTTGGCGGAAACGTCCGCGCTCTCGAGCTGGCATTGCCGACCGACAACGATGCGATCTTTCACGGCGGCGGATCCGCCTTCTATCAATACATCGAGCGCGATTATCACGGCGAAAAATCGACGCCGTGGGAGGGCGGCCAGTACGGATTCGTGCGCGATCCCCAACAGACGCGCGATGGCATTGTTTACACGCGGTTCCATGAAGGAATCGACATCCGTCCGGTTCACCGTGACGACAATGGCGAGCCCCGCGATGAAATCCGCGCCATCGGTGACGGGAAAATTGTCTACACCAATGCCGTCCCCGGATATTCAAATTACGGGAAGTATATCGTGATCGAACATCGCTGGGATGGCTCGCCCTATTACAGTTTGTACGGGCACTTAAGTAAGATCGATATCCGCACTGGCGAAATGGTGAAGCGCGGACAACACATCGCCGTGATGGGTTACACCGGCGTCGGGATCAATCGGGAGCGCGCGCATGTGCATTTGGAGCTGAACCTGATGCTCAACCACAATTTCGAAGAATGGTACGCCGCGTTCCATAGGCGCGGCGATCCGAACTACCACGGCATTTACAACGGGATCAATCTCACCGGACTCGACATCGCGCGCCTGTATCTAGAGCTGCACGAAAAACCGGCTCTCACTATTCCGCGATTTCTTGGCGAAGAAGCCGTTTATTTCAAAGTCGCGCTCCCAAACTCGCGCCATTTTGAATTGCCCAAGCTTTATCCCTGGATGTTGAGCGGAACCGGCTCCAGTGAATCGCGCTCGTGGATCGTAAGTTTCACGCGCAGCGGTTTGCCGCTCAAAATCGAGCCAGGTGACCGCAAATTAAAAGAACCCGAGCTGGTTTATGTGAAACCCAGCTTGGGAAGCGCGTCATACCTAGTCGATGGCATCGCCGCCGGTCCGTCCTCGCATGCACACCTGACCGAACACGGAAAACAGATGCTGGAGTTACTGATTTACCCGCATTGAGGATCGATAATCGCCGACTCAACACGACGTCGGTTGTTTTTGTGCGACTGCGACGCCGTGGGGAATCGCACCCGCGACAAACCCGAGGCATTCGACCGCGCCGCTCGGCTTTCCGGGAAGCGCGATGACCAGCGAATCATCCACCACCGCTGCGAGGTTCCGAGAAATAATTGCGTTTGGTGTGATCTTCATCGATTCGGCGCGCATCACTTCACCAAAGCCCGGTAATTCAACACGCATGATCGCGCGAACTGCTTCCGGTGTAACGTCGCGCAATGCGATTCCGGTCCCGCCCGTAGTGAGAATCAATCCGCAGCCCTGCTTCGAAAACGAGCGGATCGTGTCCTGGATTTTCGCGGCTTCATCGGGAATCACCGCTTCGCATCGAACCTGCCAGCCGTTTTTCTGAGCGACTTCCTTGAGTGCCGGTCCGCCAAGATCCTTGTAATCCCCCGCGCTCGCGCGATCCGAAACTGTAATGATGCCGCAAACGATTTGCATCAGACTTTCGTTTTCTTAATGAGTCGTACGGCGCCAATCTGCATTTTCTTATCAACGGCTTTGCACATGTCGTAAATGGCGAGCAAAGCGATCGCGACGCCGGTGAGCGCTTCCATTTCAACGCCGGTCTGGGCGATTGTTCGCGCGGTGCAAGTCACCTCCGCGCTATCTCGTACAGTGACGATGTCGATCTTCACGTCGCTCAGCGGAAGCGTGTGACAAAGTGGAATGAGTTGGGCTGTTTGTTTTGCTGCTTGAATTCCAGCCAGCCGCGCCGTCGCGAATACATTACCTTTCGCGATTTGATCTTTAGAAATTAAATCAAGCGTCTTGCGCTGAAGCTTGATTTTTCCTTTCGCAATCGCGGTGCGATTCGACATCGGCTTCGCCGAAACGTCGACCATCTGAGCGCGACCATCGGAGCCAATATGCGAAAGGCGGTTCATGGTCAGCCGCCGATCGCGATCATTTTGCGATCGGGCTGATAATTATTTCGAAAATCGTGCTGCTCCGGTTTGTGCTCGACCACATCGATGAAAAACTGGCGCAACTCGTCGTCGCTCGCGCCGGTCCTTAGCGGTTTCATGATGTCGAACTCGAGGTAACTACCGAGACAGGGCCGCAACTTCCCGTCGCAGGTGAGCCGCAGTTTGTTGCAACTCTCGCAGAAATGCAGATTGGTCATCGCTCCGATAAATCCAATCCGCTGATCGCGGCCGGGAACCTGGTAGTAAGTCGCGGGACCACTTGTCCGAAATGATGTTTCGGGAATCAAGGCGCCGTAATGCAACTCGATTGCCCGTTTGGCTTCCGCCACCGGCAAAAAATTATCGTCGCTCAACACTTCGGTGGTGCTGACCGGCATCAGCTCGATGAAACGCAGAATCAAGTTGTGCGCAGCGGCGAATTCGACCAACGGAATCAGCTGATCTTCGTTGCGACCGCGCATCAGCACGGCATTGAGTTTGATTTGATCGAATCCGGCGGCAATGGCGGCATTGATTCCTTCCAAAACTTGCTGATGAAAATCCCGGCCGGTGATTTCCGCGTAACGATGTCGATCCAAAGTATCGAGTGAAACGTTGACTGACTGCGCGCCGGCATCGCGCAACGCCACCGCCATTGTTTGTCCGTTAACTTTGTGCGCAAGCAATGTCCCGTTGGTGGAAATTCCGAGACTCGCGATTCCGCGCACTTTCGGAATTTCGCGGATGAAGTCCACGATGCCTCGACGAGTGAGCGGCTCGCCACCGGTCACGCGGATTTTAGTGACACCGAGATCGGCGGCGATGCGAATGAGTCGGAGCGTTTCTTCGTAACTAAGAATGTCTTCGCGCGGCAGCCATTCCTGCAGCTCGCGAGGCATGCAATAGTTGCAGCGTTCGTTGCACCGATCGGTGATTGAAACGCGCAAGTAGGAAATGCGGTGGCCGTAGCGATCTTCCATTTTCAATCGCAACGTTATCGGCAACACCGTGTTCAATCAAGGCAGCGGGCGATTGACCAACCAAATCACCGCTGTATCATTTTTTATGAACACAATTTCCAAGACGCTGTGGTTAGGTTTGATTGCTGTCGGACTCTGCCTAACGAGCTGCGAAACCCTCGAGAATCGAATCTCCGAACACCCGGACATTTTCAATAGCCTTTCGCCGCGCGACCAAGCGTTGGTACGTCAGGGGCAGATTCGGTCGGGTATGTCGACGAGCGCGGTGTGGCTGGCGTGGGGTTCGCCCGAACAAAAAACCGCGGGTGAGATGCGCGGCCGTCCAACCGAGACTTGGATTTATGTGGAGAATCGCTATGCGCCGTACGGCTCCGCCTACTATCCGTACTACGGCTACGGCCCGGGATTTTATCCCGGATTTGGCTTCGGCGTGGGCGTAGCGCGTTTTCATCATGGCCGCCACTTCGTCTTCTTTGGCGATCCATTCTACGACCCGTTCTATTATTCTTACATCCCGCCGACGATCGCGATTCCGTACAAGACGGCCACGTTCGTTAACGGGCGGGTTGTGTCGTTCCAGTACCTGACTCCCCCTTACCGGTAACCAAAATTTGGTCGCGTAATTCCGCCGAGCGCGCCAGTGTAGCGTAAGCAAATGTCTTACGCGTCCTTCCGCGATTTTCTTAAAACGCTGGACCGGGCCGGCGAGCTGACTCGCATCGCCGAACCGGTCGATACGGACTTGCTCATCTCGGAATGGGTCGACCGCGAAATGAAATCGCCCGGCGGCGGAAAGGCGTTGCTCTTCGAACAACCGCTCGTCGACGGCAAAGTCTCCAAGGTTCCAGTCGCGATCAACACGATGGGGTCGCGCAAACGCATCGCGATGGCGCTGGGGCGCGAGAGTATCGATGAGATCGCGCAGGAGATTCAGCTGATTCTCAAAGCAAAGCCGCCGACCGATCTGCGAGAAGGTTTCGCGTTGCTCAAACAGGGAATCCATCTGCTGCACGCCCGACCCAAGAGCGTGCGTGACGCGGCGTGTCAGGAAGTCGTCCACAGGATCGACAACGACGATCCCGATTTCTCCCTCCGCGATCTTCCCATCTTGAAATGCTGGCCGAAAGACGGCGGGCGTTTCATTACGTTGCCAAATGTCCATACCCGCGATCCCGAGACCGGAGCGCGCAACGTCGGCGTTTATCGGATGCAGGTTTTCGATGAACGAGCGACCGCAATGCATTGGCAGGTCCACAAAGTCGGCGCACGTCACGGGAAGCGTTACTACGAACGCAATGAACGCATGCCGGTCGCGGTCACGCTGGGTGGTGATCCGGCATTGTCGTTTGCCGCCACTGCGCCGTTGCCCGACGGACTGGATGAAATTCTGTTTGCGGGATTCTTGCGGCGAAAATCAATCGAGATGGTGAAATGCAAAACGATCGATCTCGACGTTCCGGCGGATGTCGATTTTGTTTTAGAAGGTTACGTCCAGCCCGGCGAAATGCGGCCGGAAGGACCGTTCGGTGATCACACCGGTTACTACACAGCGGTCGAGGATTATCCGGTTTTTCATTTAACCGCTATCACCCATCGCAAGGATGCGGTTTATCCGACAACGATCGTGGGCATTCCACCGATGGAGGATTTTTACATTGGCGACGCAGTGGCCCGAATTTTTTTACCGGTGTTCAAAATGAATTTTCCGGAGTTAGTCGACATGACGCTTCCGGCCGAGGGTGTCTTTCACAATCTCGTGTTCGTCAGCATTCGGAAACAATATCCGTATCAGGCGTTCAAGGTGATGCACGGTTTGTGGGGCATGGGTCAAATGATGTTCAGCAAATACATCGTGGTAGTGGACGAGGACTGCGACGTGCACAACACCAGCAAGGTATTGTTTCGCCTTTGCGCCAATACCGATCCGGCCCGCGACACCACCGTCATTCGGAATCCGAGCGATTCACTCGATCACGCGCCGACCGAACAAAACATTGGATCGCACATGGGTTTCGACGCGACCCGCAAGCTGCCGGGCGAAAATTATCACCGGCAATGGCCCGAGTTGCTCAAGATGACCGACGAAGCCAAGGCTCTGGTGGACGCGCTGCAAAAGAAAACGCGTTGATCCGGAGATCAACGCGTGTCTGAAGTTTTAATCGTCGATCTTCGCTTACGGTCGGCGGAACAACTGACCGGTATCGACATCGCGGGTTAGTCCACCGGGAGGCACGCCGCGCAAATCGTAAGTGCGTCCGGTGTACGGACTCACAAAAATTCCCGGACGCCCGGTCGGCCGGGCGAACGGATAGCCTCCTGGCGGTGGCGGGCCGTACTCGCGGGCTCGGTCTTCTTGAATCGCGTGTCCGATTAACGCCCCGGTTGCGGCACCAATGGCCGCGCCGATAGCCGCGCTGCGCGGACCGCCGCCTGCGATTCCGCCAATGATTGCACCTGCACCGGCGCCGGCCGCCGCACCCTGACCGGTTGGCGTGTCGCAGGAATCGAGACCGAATGCAGCGAGCAAAACGCCGCAACCCACTGTTAAAATCTTTTTGTTCATAGTGACTGGTTCGTTAGCCCATTGAACCGCGCAACCGAGAAAATGTTTCGGCGGAAAACTAATCCGTTTGCGCAGTTGAAACCCGACCTACGGCTTGTGAAAGAGTTTCTTCGCGCCCTCGTCCAGGATCAACGTCCCGTGTTTCATTTTTCGGCAGTCGTAGACGCGGGCGGAGTACGGGCTTTGCACGAAGCCCGTGGCCGTGGCCGATTGCGAGTTTGCGTTAATCCCCATGGGGTAATCTTTCCCCGGAGGCAGCGGATATTTCTTGGCCGCGTCTTCGGGCGTAACTTCAACGGCTTTTTGCGCTTCACCAAGTGCGTACACCTTGGTAAGCGGCGCGAGCGTCACAGATGCAACCAACAATGCTGAGACCAATGCTAAGTATTTTTTCATATAACAATTACGATTTCGATGGCTCAGACGGATTGCACTCTCCATCCATTCAAAAAAGCTTGAACAGGTGCGCCGCAATTCGCCCGGCCTTTTCCAGTTTGTTTAATCTATATTCTTTTTCGAATACTCTGAACTTGTCCAGCTCCATTCGTTGCAGCAAACTTCGATAGATCGACGCCATTATTTCGGCTGCGACCATCGATCTACGATCCTCCCGAGGTAAAGCTTCGGCAGCTCGCGAGAAAAATTGACGCGCACGGTCCGCTTCAAATTGCATTAATCGCACAAATCGGTCGTTGTACTGTCGATCTTGCAATTCCTTTTCCGAATAGCTGAAGCGCGCGAGATCTTCCAGGGGCAGATAGATTCGGCCGGCCACCAGGTCCTTCGCAACATCTCGAATAATATTCGTCGTTTGCAGGGCCAGGCCGAGCTGAATCGCGTATTCTTTGCAGGCCGGGTTGCGATAACCGAAAATTTCAATGCTCACCAAGCCCACCGCGCTGGCCACGCGATAACAATAGATCCGCAGCTCGTCGAAGGTTTGGTAACGCTGGATCGTCAGGTCCATTTCCACCCCGGCGACAATCTCCTCCAGCATTTCCGGAATAATCGCGTACTTTTTCATCAGGCTGCGCAGGTCGGCCGCCAATTGGGACTCGTTAGGCTGGGGCGCCCGCAGCCATTCGCGCCATTCGCTCAAGCGTCGCCTTTTTTTGTCGCTGGCAACATCGATATCATCGGCAATGTCATCGATCACCCGACAGAAGGCATAAAACGTGGTTATGTCGCGCCGGCGCTCGCGCCCGAGCGAAACAAACGCTAGGGCGAGATTCGATTTGCTGGCCTTAGTGATTTTAGCCGCGTTCACACTCGCCATCTAATATTCGATCCACGCCTGTTGATAAACATGGCCCGTTTCGCCCTGCCGAAAGAGACAGACCCACGACGCGAGCAACCACCCGGTAATAAAGCCGCGGACGACCACAAAGAGCGATTTCCAAATAATCATCGCGAGCGCACGATCGGCGATCGCACCGCGCACAATCGCATCAGCCGTTGTGAGAAAGAAGAAATGGATCCCGCAAATGAGCAGGAACCAGCCGAAACGGCTGAGATTGTTCCGAATGAATTCACGGTGCGCTCGAATCGCTTCGCGTAACGTTTCATTATGCAGCGCGAGCGAAATTTGCACCGAACTAAAAGCAATGATCAATCCGCACATCACCCCGCGCTCGATCGGGAGATAATCGAGCACGTCGGGAATGTTCGTGAAGTAAGCGAGCAACAGCGGAAGCCTTAGAATCAAGATGCTCAACAGGACAACAATGCCCGCCCACTCCAAAACGTAACTGAACCGGCGCATGGCAAATCGAAAAAGCTCGCCTTCTTCAAAACTCAATCCGCGGATCCAGGCGAAGCAGACCGCGATGAGATAAACCTGGATGTAAACGCCGAAAAGATATTCAAAGATGAAGGCTGCTGCATCGATACTGGCCGATACCTGTAACACATCTGCTTCCGGTAAAAGTCCGCCCCAAATCGGCAGCGCCCAGTAGATGATCGGTTTCAACAAGGCCGCAATGGCGCTGAACAACAAAATCAAATAGAAAATGTAACCGCCAAAACGGAATCGCTTATGCAAAGCGTTGACCATCGCGCCATGCAACCCACGCCAGTTGATCAATATCATCACCGCCGCGATCGCCGAAAGCGGATACGTTGTCGTCGCGTTGTCGAAAATCCCTGCGACGCCTTCGACAGCGGGCAACGGAGCTTCGCTCCAAATATCCATGAACGTCGGCCAATGCCAGTTCGCGATAGACAAGAGCTGCGTTAGATCGACATCGGAGAAGCTCTCAATCGGAGTGAACGTTGAGAACTGAAAAATAAAGTAAGCGAACCCGAGCAACACGAACGTCAGCCAAATCCGCTTGAACGAAGCAAAC
>Ga0210408_10000978_pt1 | contig 31501 bp, 29 predicted proteins | sample IncBWH4MmetaG_FD_155471 | JGI IMG/M metagenome (GOLD analysis project Ga0210408, IMG submission 155471) | Forest soil microbial communities from Barre Woods Harvard Forest LTER site, Petersham, Massachusetts, United States - Inc-BW-H-4-M | ecosystem: Environmental > Terrestrial > Soil >... | reverse complement strand
TCAGTTCCGGCGCAACAATGGCGGCAATCTTCGATTGCGTATCGGCACGATCCGCCTCCAGCTTGATCCTCGTGGTCTGCAATGCGAAGGCCATTGGCCGGGTCACGTTCTGCGCATCCAGCATCTTCGTGGTGGTGCCCTGCAGCGCGTCCAGCCTTTCCGACGCTTGTTGGATCAGCCCCAATCTGTGTTGCTGCGCCTGCTTCTCCAGGCTCGGCATGGCATATTGGATAGCCTGCTGAGCGGAAGCGGCCGCGCGGTAGAGTTCGCAGTTTTTGCGCGCCTCATCCGCGGTCAGTCCCGCCTTCCTCATGTTCGAGAGGCTGCCGGAGGCTCCCCACACCAACTGCGTTGGCAAGCCGGTGTTAGGCTGGGCCAAGCCAGCGACTGCATTCGGCGTAAGCAGCAGGTCCCGCTGCGCCGCGGCTTCCTGTGTGACGTATTTGCAATAGGCTCGCTGGTCCTCGTCGCCCGCAAACGCGGCGGGGATCAGCAGCATCGCCATCGCCAACCCCGCGCAGAATTTTCCCCGAATTGTTCGGGATTCTAGTTTCATCGAGGGCATCTGGCGTCTCCTCAGAAGAACAGCGGTTTGCGGTTCAGGAACACGGTTTTCGATTTCGCCGACTCCGGATGGTCCAGTTGCATCTGCACCAGGAACCCGCGGATGTCCGTCTTGAAGATGGGATGGGTGGCATGTTCTTCCCCCGAAAAAATCTGTTTCACTGTGCCCACCTTCCTGCACGCCACCATGTTCAAGTAACAGTCATAGACCGCCGTGCCCGCGGACACGCGGCTCTGGTTGTCATAGGGCACGAAAGCGAAGTACACCGTGCCGGCTCCGGACACGATGAGGTAATAGGGCGTCTGCTTCGCCGTGGCCAGCGCTTGCTTGAGCCGATCGATCTGTTGCGACTCTTCGTGGATCTGCTTTTGCGCCACGCTGATCGCAATATCAAGCTGCGCAATCTCCGATGTCAGTTCCGCCTGCTTGTCCAGAACGTCCATGGACTTGGTACCGGTCGCCGTCTTCTCAAGAACACTGTCGGTAAGTAGGACTTCGTTGATCTTGCTGTCCGTATACGAACTCTGCGCTTGATTCAACGCCGCTCTTTGCGTGGCTGCGTCTCCTTTTGTGATCAGTCCGGCCGCCAGATCTTTGTCGATGGTCGCCTCCACTTCCCTGACTTGCGCCATGACCGCTTGTGTTTTCAAATTATCGGCCTGCTTCTGCTTGTCGAGCTCCAGGAGCTGTGGGCCCGCGGCCTGGTTGTGTTTCTTTTCCCGGGTGATCGCGGCTTGCAGTTCGGGCTCCAGCGCCAGCAGCGCCGCCCGGTGCCGGTTCATTTCTTCGATGCCGCTCTGCAGCCGATTCTTGTCTACGTTCAGATCCTCCAGCGTCTGCCGGCTGGTCACCAGCTTCTCGGTGAAGTCTAGGCTCTTGTCATCGGTCGGAGAAAGAATCACTGGCGCGGCCCATGATGTGTCCACGGCATAGAAGCCCATGACGAAGCCGTACGCCAATACGCCGGCAAGCACCGCGTACAGCGTCAATATCGCAAAGATCCGGTAAGTCGTGACCACCGACTTATACAGCATTGGCTGGATCACGGAAGCTCTTGCTTCAGTTGGCGCTTTCTTGACGGTTAGCGTCGCCATCGGCGGCCTCCTGTTCCTTGCTGCGCGTTCCCCAATCCTTCGAGTCCAGAGTGCACAGCGCCAGGGTGGTAATAAATAAGCTGCTGACCAGCGACCAGGCCAGATAAGCGCCGAACGCCAGCGGGTTGTTGATCGCTTCCCGGGTGCTGTATTTTCGGATCACGAGGCTGAGAACTGCCGCGATACCGAGGTAACCCAGAAGCGGTGCCGGACCTGCCCATGCCATCGGATTGCCGGAAAGCATGGTGACAGCCACCAGCAAGCCGAGCAGCGCTCCCAGCGGCGTCAGCACCAGCGTAAGCACGGTATTGGGGTGCAGCGTCCAGACGTGCTGCGGCAGCGTTCTCAACGTGTAGAAAAGATCGCGTACGATGCTGCGCCGCCAGCGAAGCTGCTGCTTGAATAGCTCCGGCAACGTGACGGGCACCGTGGTCCAGCACAGGGCATCGTTGTTGATGTACGTTCCATAGCCCCGCAGCAGCGTTTGATGTGTGAGGAACCGGTCTTCCCCCTGGTTTACTGGTATCCCGAACCAATGACGGCTGCGGATTTTGGGCTCGATCTCCAGTAGCAATTCGCGGCGGATCGCGAACAGGCATCCGCTGATGCAGCCCACGCTGCGTGTCCAGTTTTCGGGAACCTTGTATACCTGGAATGCGGTGTAGTAGATGAAAGTCTGAATCGCGGTGATCGTGCTTTCGTTGGGGTTTCTCACTCCCACTCTGCCGCCCACCGACCCCATCTTCGGCTCCGAGAAGCAAGCCGCCAGCTCCCGGATCGCGTCCGGATGAAAAATGCAATCGGAGTCGATGGAGATCACCAGCTCTGCCGTCGAGAGCCGTAGCGCGTTGCACACGCTGCGGGCCTTCCCGCTATTGACGGTATTCCGCCCCACTCTGATTCGTATGTTGGCAAAGTCACGCTGCGCCTTGAGCATCCACTCGTAGCTGTCGTCCACCGAGCAGTCGTCTTGCGCGATTACTTCAAACCTGTCGTTGGGATAATTGCTCGCTGATGCTCTCGATCGTCTCGTAGACCGTCTTGCCCTCGTTGAAACAAGGCATGAGCACGCTTACTGTCGGCTGGTACGTGTAGTCTTTCTTGACCGTCGCTCCAGGGACCGACCATTTCAGGATCAGCGCCAGCGTGTACTTGAAGATCGAGATCAGCAGGCACAGGAACAGAATGAGCCAGACTAGAACCGGAGCCATGCTTGCCTCGTTTGTGGCACCTTGATCTCTCTTGCCCGCGCGATAGCTCGTACTCGCTTGACTGTGTGACGAATAAAGCGCGGCGGAAGTTTCGCAGGCGCCAGCGAGCTTGTTATCTAATGTGCGTCTCTACGGGGCTTTACCAGCAACTCAGGAAAAACATCACTTCTCGAATGTTATCAGTTGGCACGAGTCTGTCCGCTGAATTCGCGAGTCACGCTGCGAAAAAGTCTACTTGGGACTTTGGTGTGCAGTGTACCCGCGTGCGTCAGCGGTCACTCCGCCGAGAGGGAGCGCCAACTAGGCAAACTGGGGATGAAATTGGTTTAAAGCACTGCGATTGTTTCGATTTCTACCAGCGCGTCTTTCGGCAGTCGAGAAACTTGCACCGTCGACCGCGCCGGCGGCGCCAACGAGAAATACTTGGCGTACACTTCGTTCATGGCCGCGAAATCGTTCATGTCCTTCAGAAAAACCGTCGTCTTCACGACGTGATGAAGATTCGAACCCGCCGCCTCCAGAATACCCTTGACGTTTTCGAGCGTCCGCTCCGTCTGCTGGCGAATATCCCCTCCGGCCAGTTCCCCCGTTTTCGGGTCCAGCGCCACTTGTCCGGCAAGGAACAGGAATCCATTCGCCCGAATGGCCTGCGAATACGGGCCGATGGGTTTTGGCCCCCGGTCGGTCAGAATCACGTCTCTCATGAAGCGGTCTCCTTTTCGAATGAGCCTGCGCCGCGGCGGTTTTTCGGCAGCGCGCGAACTTCGCCAGGCGCGATTGGCAAGCCAATAGGAATAGCACAGGATGGATGGGGCTGCAAAAAATGCAGTGCGGTAGAGTAGCAGCCGCCGGATCAGCGGCCGGCACGGGCCGCGGATTAGCGGCGGCCGCGTGTTCGAACGAACCCCGTGTTGGCGTGATTGCGCGTGGCCTCGCGGAAGGCCGCTTCCCTGTCGGCCGCCCCGTCGGTCATCCCCGAATTGATGCGCTCGAGAATTTGTTTCTCGGTGAGCCCGGTATTTTTCAAGCGGCCGATTTCCGCGCTGCTCATGGTGGGCTTGCCCTTCAGTCTCCGGTGCAAAATGAAATCGACGGCGGAATCGGAGAGACCAACCAGCCGCAGCATGACGGCGTCGCCGCTGATGCTATCCAGTTGGCCCGTTTTCGCGATTTCCAGAATCACCGGTTCGGCGTAGCCCGCGTGCATCAGGTTGACGGCGGAATCGGCGTTCGTAAGCGGGTGCTGGCGCACGTGCGCTTCGCTTACCAGCGTCACGCAACCATCGTCGGTGACCCCGGCTTCCTTTAATTTCACAATTTGCGCCACTTCCAGATCCGAGGTGTTCAATGTTTTTAACTGTTCGACGCTGCTGGACCACATCCCCGCCTGGTCGAGCGGGCGATAATCCGTGAGCGGATGCTGTTGGCACCCGCTCAAGCGGATGAGGACGAACACGCCGAGAAGCATGTGCTTGTGCTGCATGTCTCCATTGTATCCGGGGCAATGGAGAAGGCCCGAAAGTGTGCCGTGCGAGATACCCGGCGAAGGGACAGGTACAAAGAGGAGTGCTCGCGAGCGGCACGAAAGAACCTGCGGCATCCGGCGCATGATGAAAAGCGACGCGGAAAGCAGGAAACAGATTTGCAGGAAGAATCCTTGCGGCGGGCGGGTCTTGCGAGGAATGAATCATATCAGTGGCCGGGCTGGTACACGCGCTCGACGCCGAAGACGCCGGAGATTTTGCGAATATTGACGAGGATGGTTTCGAGCTGGCGCTTGTCGGCGATTTCGAGATTGGCGTCAATGCGGGCGTTGGTGCGATCGGGGCGGCTTTCGAGGTTGTGAATGTTGGAACCGGCCCCGCTGATGACGGCGGTGATTTCGGCGAGAAGGCCGGCGCGGTCGCGTGCGCGAATGGTGAGTTGGACGGGAAATTTGGCTTCCGAGCCACTGCCCCATTCGACGGCGATGCGGCGTTCGGTCTGGTACAGAAGATTTTGGACGTTGGGACACGAGCGGGTGTGGACGGCCACGCCGCGGCCGCGGGTGATGTAGCCGACAATTTCATCGCCAGGGATGGGATTGCAGCACTTGGCGCGGTAGACGAGCAAGTCGTCGTGGCCCTTTACGACCAGAGGCGCTTCGCCAAAGCCCAACATGCGTTTTACGGTTTTGACGAGCGTGGGCTTGGCGTCGACGGTTTCTGGCTCGACGGATTTTTCCGGCTCTCCAAGAAGACGCGTGAGCACCTGGCGGGCGGAATATTTTCCGAAGCCGACGGCGGCGTAGAGATCCTCGACTTTAGAAAGGCCGTAGTCGGACACGAGCTTGAGGACGTCGGGTTCGGGAATTTTCTTGAGGCTGCGGCCGAAATGGCGCGCTTCGTTTTCAAGCAGGCGCTTGCCCATTTCCGTGGCTTCTTCGCGTTCCTGCTCGTTGATCCAATGGCGAATTTTGCTTTTTGCCGAGGAGGATTTCACAAAGCTGAGCCAGTCGCGGCTGGGGTGGTGGCCTTTTTGCGTGAGAATTTCGACCACATCGCCGCTGGTGATTTCGTGGCGCAGCGAAACCATCTGGCCGTTTACTTTTGCGCCGACGCATTGATGTCCCACTTCGGTGTGGACCAGGTAAGCAAAGTCGACGGGAGTGGCGCCACGCGGGAGTTCGAGCACTCGGCCTTTGGGCGTGAACGCGTAGACTTCGACCGGGGCGAGATCGACTTTCAGGGTGGAAAGAAACTCTCCGGGTTCCTGAAGTTCCTGCGACCATTCGATGAGCTGGCGCATCCAGGTGATGCGCTGGTCGTCATCTTCCGAGGTGGGCTTGCCGGATTTGTATTTCCAGTGTGCGGCAACGCCTTCTTCGGCGATGCGGTGCATTTCCTGGGTGCGGATTTGGACCTCGAAGGGCTGGCTGCTGTGGAGCACGGTGGTATGCAGCGACTGATACAGATTGGGTCGGGCGATGGCGATGTAGTCCTTGAAGCGGCCGGGGACGGGGCGCCAGATATGGTGGACGACGCCAAGAGCGGCGTAGCAGTTGCGCTCCGAATCGGTAATGACGCGCACGGCGAGGAGATCGTAGACCTGCGCGAGGCCGATTTCCTGGCGCACGATTTTGCGGTGCACGGAGTACAAACCTTTTACGCGCGATTCGAGCTCGGCGGGAATGCCGGCTTCGACGAGCCTGGTTTGGATGGTGGCCTGGACTTCTTCGAGAAATTTTTTGTGGAAAGGCGTCTTGTCGCTGATTTCTTTTTGCAAGGCGAAGAAGGCTTCCGGCTCGAGATAGCGGAATGCCAAATCCTCTAGCTCACCGCGGACGATACTCATGCCCAGGCGGAGCGCGATGGGCGCGTAGATGTCCAGCGTTTCGCGCGCGATGCGCTGCTGTTTGGGGGGATCGAGGAATTCGAGCGTGCGCATGTTGTGGAGCCGGTCGGCCAGCTTGACGAGCACGACGCGGACGTCGGTGACCATCGCCAGGAGCATCTTGCGGACGGTTTCGGCCTGGCGCGCTTCGGGCGCCATCATTTTGAGGCGGCCGATTTTTGTTACACCCTCGACGAGATGGGCGACCTCCGCGCCGAAACGCTCTTCAATGCGAGAGACGGGATACTCGGTGTCTTCGATGGCGTCGTGAAGAATCGCGGCGGTAAGCGTGGTGGCATCGAGGCGCATGTCCGCGAGGATGTGGGCAACTTCGAGGAGATGGGAAAGATACGGCTCGCCGGAACTGCGGAACTGGTCGTGGTGGCGCTCGGTGGCGATTTCGTAAGCGCGGCGAACCATCCAGGGATCTTCCGAGGGGCGGTTCTTGCGGAGCTTTTCGAGGAGTTCTTCGAGGCGCGCGTCGAGCTGGCGAACCGCGCGGTCGCGGTTGAAGCTCAGCGGGATTTTGTCAGGAGACGGCATGGTTTAGTTTACGCCGGAATGGGCGCCTCCAGCGAGTGTCGGTGATAGCACGTAGGAAGTGGCAAGTGGCGAGTGGTGAGTTCCAGAATGGGAAGAATACCCCCACACCCCCGGTGTTTTCGTAAGAGCGGCAACCAAAGGACTTGCGGGATACGGAACTTGGAAGTGTATACGGAGAATGGGAAGTAGGAACGAGAGTGCCCCCTCCCCCTACCTTTTTTGTAACGATATGAAACGACAGAGTTTAAGGGGTGGGGGTCTGCAAACGATATGATTTCATGAGACTTAGGACACAGGGGCCAGGAAGAAGCGGATGGGCAAAAGTTAGCGCCAGGAGATCGGCGAGAATGGCGAGATACAAACACACGGGAGTGTAGCATAGAGTAAGTCACGAGTCAAGTCATTTGTCGTGTATCATTCGAATGGAGGTGGAAGACGTTGAAACCGTTGCAGGTTACGAGTTTGAAGCTCGAAATTAAGGAATGGAAACCAAAGGACGGAAAAAGCGGGATGCGACGCGCAAGAGCGCCCCGGTGAGATAAGGATCTCCCACGCGCCAAAAGTGGAATCCATAGAACCTAAAAACGAGCATTGGCAAACATTGCCAATTGGACTACAATTCGCTTGTAAGGGATGGAACATGCCTACCCGCAACGTAAATTTGACCGACGAGCTGGACCGCTTTGTGGCCAGGAAAGTGAAAAGCGGGCGCTACGAAAACGCCAGCGAAGTGATGCGCGCGGCGCTGCGGAACTTGGAGCGCGAAGAACGGCAGGACGAAGCGAAGCTCGCGGCGCTGCGAGCCGCGATTGACGATGGCGACGCCAGCGGAATTGCCAGAGGGAACGTATTTGGGCGGGTGCGCAAGGCGCTTACGCGGCGCGCTTCGCAAAACTAGCCGTGGCCGTGTTGCGCATCTCGCGCCGTGCCGAGCGCGACTTGCTGGGCATCGCCGAATACACACTGCGAACGTGGGGCGAGGCGCAGGCTACCCGTTACCTCGATGAACTTGAGAATTGCTGCCGGACACTGGCCGACAATCCTGAGCTAGGCCGGCGCTGTGATGAGATTCGTCCGGGCTTGCGACGTCTGGAGCATGGCTTGCACGTGGTGTTTTACCGCCGGGAGCGTGACGGCATCCTGGTCTCGCGCTTTCTGCATCAACGCATGCTGCCCCGCAGGCATATCAGCAGCCGCTCTGGCGGCGAGAAAAGACGCGGACATTTGATCTGAGCGATAATCTCAGGGTAAGGGAAACCTCCCGTCTGTCCCCTCCGCCCAAGGGTGATCCACCCGCCTCTGGCACAGCACTATCGACCTGGGCGCATAGCCTTTTGCGGTTGAGTGTTCGCGCTTCCTATATCCCTCATGACGGCGACGATGGTGCTGGGGTAGATCCGCAGAGCGTCGTAAGCGCCTGCGGAGCGCCCCATGAGCATGGGATCGCTGCCGAGGCTGCGGAACTGCTCAACGGCCCGGCTGATCATTTTTCCTGACTCGAACAGGCTGGGCTTGGAGATGGTCCATGTACCCGGCGCCCGCTCCTCGACGAATTCACTCATTGCGCCGAGGATTGGGAAGACCAGGCCCGGAGATACCCACACGATCTTCTTCGCCTTGTCGCGGCGGCAGGCACGCCCGCCCTTTTTGGTTTCGTCCCAGATGTATTGCCCGTTCCAGCCGTCGTGCCTTTCCCAGAATTCGTACTCCGCGATCGCTAGAGGAGCCATCTGCACCGTGAATTCGTACTTGCGGCAAGCATGTTTGTCTTTGGTTTTGTTCTCGTACCAGTCTGAGAAGTCGGTCAGGCACTGTTCTGGGTTCTTGTAGGGCCGCAACTTTTCGGCAGCTGAGTCATTTCCGGAAACGCTGGGCGGCATCAGAAGTCGGGTGTACTGGAGAATCTTTCTCGTGTCGTACACACCTTCTTCGGTTTCCTTCTTGCGGATGTGGATCTCCGGGCGAATCTTCTGGATGCTCTCTTCGAGTTCGTCTAGGTGTCCGCGTGCTCCTGCCTGCGAGATGGATCTGACGGGCGTCGCCGTATTCCGTGCGATGGCTGTTTCGACCACCTCGTCGGGATCAGGATCAACTATGATCTCAACACGGACGAGGAAGGGGGGTTCGTCTAAGTTGTCCGGGATTTCGGCACCGTAGGTATCTTGAACCCACTGCCGGATCTCGCCTTGCGATTGCGCTCCATTGATGATGCTGGGTTCCATGAGCCTGATGAGTTTCTTGGAGTCGTCAACCTCAGCTGCGAGTGCCGCTATGGCAAAACCGCTGTTTCGAGTGATGAACCGTGTAGGGTTCGTCTCGATAGTGTCGCGAATTGCCTCGTGGACCTTATTCCTCTTCTTCGGATTATGCTCGGCGATGTAAGCGCGCAGGTTTTCCTTCGTGTCAAGTTTCAAAATCTCCAGCGCGGAGACATTGGCCACGAAAGATTTGACACCTGTGCTTGTTTCGTCTGGACTGGTTGTATTACGGATGAGTTGGTACGAGAGTTGCACACTCGGGGGCGTGTGCGGCCCGCTTGCTGCTTTTATCACTGTAGGCTCCTGTTTGCTGTTGCTACCTCTTCGCGAGAAACCGCATCCGCAGTCCTCAACGGTAGTCAACTCCTTGAAGCATAGATGTTTACCCGGGATACGTCAAATCTATTTTGGGAAGTGCTGCCGATGCGGATTTTTCTCGGATCGAGCGTCGGTCACTGTCCGCCAGCGCGTGATGGAACGGGGCGGTTTTCATGCGCCGCCCCCTTCCAATTTAGGTTTAGCTTCGTCCATGGCTATGAGAGCAAGCTCCTTAGGTTCGAGGACATTACGGACTTGATATTCTGAATTGTCTCGAAATTGTCGTCATTTAGGGTCGTAAGTTCCGCAGTGGCCAGTGAATAGACGAGGAAGTCCACTGATGTCCGGAGTGTCTGGTCGTCTTTCCGTTCAAGTATGAAACGCTGATAGAATGGATGATCGATGTTCCATTGGATCACGATAAGCCTCCCTACCTGCTCGGCTTCATAGATGGGTCCAGACGCTCCCAGCATTACGGACTCAAACCTCACGTTTGCCCTCGGAGAGGAGCTGCCCGCCTCGCCCTGGGTTCCGTTGGGTTTCTTGCCTCTCGCCTCGCCTGTGCCTTTGCTGGTTGTATCGTCTGGCTTGTCGGTTTTTGTGGCTTTGGGCCTAATCAGGAGGTGAGATTTCGCACTGATGATTTTCTCAGATTCATCGTGTGTGATGTCCTTATCCTCCGATGTAACCCTGCTGGACTTAATTCGATTGCGGATGGTCCTGATCTGTCCGCTGACCAGGTTCTCTATCTTGTCTCGGATAGCTTGATGAGGATCGATTTCACGCTTGGTGAAATTTACGCCCATGAATTCATCAAAGATCCCGGAAAAGAAGATCTCTCCACGGAAGCGGTTAAGATCATTGTGGCGTGTGAACAAGTCCAGGCGTTGGCCCTCCGCGATCTCGCGGTTATTCCGAAGGATGTAGAATCCCTGGCCGCGTTGGCCGATCTTGCGTTCTCGATTTCCGTCCGCTCCAAAGTCGGGAAGCAAGACGATTCGAATTCTTAGTCGGTCCGTGATTTCTCGGCCTTCCAAGTTCTTGAGGGCGATGTCGAACGTCTCGTCACTGAAAATCTCAGTTTCCTTCTCGTCTAGCATGAGCGGGTCGCGAGTAGCTATAGATTCCCCGTTGAGAAGGATTTTCTTTCCTGCCAGCAAAAAGTATCGGTAGATTTGCCCCAGTTTTCCGCGCAGCGTGTTGCGAAACACGGCGAGATTCTGGTTTTTTAGGTTGTCACACTTGGTTAGCTCGACGAGGGTCCCTGTGCTTTTGGGAATGAATCTCGCGAACTGATTGATATCTTCTGGGGACGCCTTCCCGAGGAATTTGCAGAATTCGTTCCGCTTCTTGATTTCGTCGATGTCTGTCACGCTCTTGAGCAGGGTTCCATTGGACCGCGTTAGGACAGCGGTCCGCTTCGCGATGGAAAGGCTCGCAGTAACTAGGCCCATGCCGTACTTTCCGAGGTCGGAAGTTGAGTTGCGGTCCGTTAATGATCCTAGCTTCAGGGCTTCGTCCAGAACTCTCTCGTCCATCCCGTATCCGTCATCTGCGATCGAGATCACGGGATCTCCGCCAACCTGAGAGATGTTGATGTGGATTATTTTCGCTTCCGCATCGAGTGCGTTGTCTACGAGGTCGCAGATTGCAGAGTAATTGTCGTAGCCAAGATACCGCAGGGAGTCCATCAGCTTTGCTGCATTTGGTTCATTCTTCGTGGTAAACATGACGCGTCCTTTTGCTCAATGTGTTGATCACACTAAGCACGGGGTGAGATTGCGGGATAGTTCCTACTCAGTAGGTGGGAAAAAAATTTGAGAAGGCCGAACCTAGCATCATTCACCTGTCTCGATATCCCACCGGATACCAAGCCTGGACCCAACTTTCCGCAGATTCCATCGAAAACATCTCGACGAAATCACAGGGAGTATAACGCCAGCGCTCGGACGTGTCAACGGAATGTTGGGAGGGTGGGCGCAGGTCGAGGTCCTCGTCTCGATAGGACTCGGGACTCACGCACCTTATCGGGCGCCCCCTACACGGGCCGTCCCGCGTGAGAAGGGGTCGAACGGGAACCCTTCCGGCGGTCTTTTTGCACACTATTTGTGCATGAAAACGCGAAACCGTTGACATTATTAGACGTCTCTTGTATCCAGAAGCATCTTGTATCCAGAAGCACGACTCGTGGGAAAGGAGTCCCCCTGCCATGAATAAATGGATATTCCGGATGTTCGCGGTTAGTTTGTTCGGCACCCTAGCCCTCCCTGGACAGACGCCACCGAAAGCCGACGGCGAGAAAAAGCCAGAGTCGGCCGAGGGCAAGAAACCCGAGGCTCCCAAGGAAAAGGCCTTCGCCGAGGTGATCAAGGATGCGAAGGTTACCAAAGGAATGTTCACGTTTTACCGGACCGAGGACCAGGTTTTTCTGGAGATCCTGCCGAATCAACTGGACAAGCTGTACATGCTTTCGCTGACGTGCGAGACGGGTTTGGGCGAAGGGGGATTCTACGCCGCGGACAGTTGCGGGGAGACTCCCATCCTGTTCCACAAGCAGGGCAAGAACGTCCAGCTGATCGCGAAGAACACGCGGTTCGTGGCGCAAGAAAATTCTCCCATGCAGAGAGCGGTGGCGCATTCGTTCAGCGACTCGATTCTGGGGGCCAGCAAGGTGGAGAGCTTGCCGGAGCCGGAACGCAAGAGCGTGCTCATCGATCTCGGGGCGATCTTGCTGACGGACCTGCCGATGGTGGGTTACGGACTGGAGGAAAGCTTCCGCATCCCGTACCACTTCGATGCGAAGAACAGCTACTTCGGAATGGTGAAGGCGTTCGATCAAAACGTGGAGATCGAAACGGTAGCGCATTACGCGACGGAGCATCCACCGGTCCCGCCGCTGCTGCCTCCAGGCGCGCCTCCGCCACCAACGCCTCCGCCGCCACGCAACATTCCCGATGTGCGGAGCATGCAGTTTCATTTCCGCTATAGCGTTTCGGAATTGCCGCAGACGGGTTACCGCCCGCGCCTGGCGGATGACCGGGTCGGGCACTTCCTGACGCAGGTGCAGGACTACAGCACGAGCGATGCGAAATTCGAAACGAGCCGGCGATACATTCACCGGTGGCACCTGGAAAAGCAGGATCCTTCGGCAGCAATGTCACGGCCGAAACAACCGATCGTGTTCTGGCTGGAGAACACGGTGCCGGTGCAATACCGCGACGCCATTCGAGAAGGAGTATTGCTGTGGAACAAAGCGTTCGAGCGGGTCGGCTTTCAGGATGCCATCGAAGTGAAGCAGCAGCCGGACAATGCGGACTGGGACCCCGCCGACGTGCGCTACAGCACCTTGCGGTGGTTTACCGGGTACCCTGACCCGGGATTTGCGCAAGGCCCTTCGCGGGTAAACCCGCTGACGGGCCAAATCTACGATGCCGACATCCGGTTTGATGCCAGCATGACGCGCTTCGCCCACAGGGAAGTCGGTGAATACATTTTTCCGGTGGCCATGCCGTGGCAGGAGGAACCGCGGCGGCCGTTCGTGGCTCCGTGGCATAACGGTTCCGGCGAGTTTTGCGACTTTGCGCAGGGCGCCGTGCAAGACGCGGCGTTCTCCTTTGATCTGCTCATGGCGCGGGGCATGGACCCAGAAGGGCCCGAGGCGGAGAAATACGTCCATGACTTCCTCGTCGAGATTGCGGCCCACGAGGTCGGGCACACGCTCGGTTTGCGCCACAACTTCCGCGCCAGCACGATTCACACTCTCGAACAGGCTCAGGATCGCGAATTGACGGAACGGGAGGGATTGACGGGGTCGGTGATGGACTATATTCCGACGAACATTGCCCTGCACGGAGCGAAGCAAGGTCAATTCCACCAAACCACGCTGGGACCGTATGACTATTGGGCGATCGAATATGCGTACAAGCCGATTGCCGGGGCAACGCCGGAAGAGGAGCTGCCCGCGCTGCGGAAGATTGCATCTCGCGCATCGGAACCGCTCCTTGCTTACGATACGGACGAGGACGCGGGCATCGGGGGAGGGCCATTTGACATGGATCCGCTGGTGAACCGCTTCGATTTTGGAACCGACCCGCTGAAGTTTTATTCGCTTCGCGTGAAGCTCGCGGATGAAGTGTGGGGCAGCATGGAAACCAAGCTCGAGAAACCCGGGGAAGGCTACCAGGTGCTGCGGCGCAGCTTCAATCGGGCGTTTGGGCAGTCGGGTTATTCACTCGCGCTGGCTTCCAAATATATCGGCGGCGTATACCACTACCGCGATCACGTGGGCGACCCGGGAAACCGGTTGCCATTCCAACCTGTGCCTGCGGCCAAGCAAAAGGAGGCGCTGGAACTGCTGCGCGAACATCTGTTTTCACCGCGTGCCTTCCAGTTCTCTCCGCAATTGCTCAACAAACTGGCGAACACGCGCTATACCGACTTCACTGATTTTGGCGCACTGAGGACACGCTTCGACGTGCCGATACATGACATAGTGCTGTCGCTGCAGACGCAAGTGCTGGATCGCGTCTATCATCCGATCGTGATGAGCCGGATTCTGGATTCCGAAGTGAAGGTCAAGGGTCCGGATGAGGCGTTCAGCCTGGGGCTGCTCTTCACCGAGCTTCAGGATTCCATCTGGGCTGAGACGAAAGCGCCGGGAGCGGCCCTGAACATTGACAGTTACCGGCGTTCGTTGCAGCGCGCACACTTGCGAAAACTGGTGGGGATGGTGTTGCGCGAGGCGGGCGTGCCGGAAGATGCGCAGACGCTGTCCCGTCAAAACCTGATCGCGCTGCGCAGCCAATTGCAAGCTGCGGCGGGCAAACCGGGAGTGAAAATGAATCTGGAAACACGCGCGCATTTGAGCGAGTCCGTCGCGCGGATCGACGAAGCGCTCAAGGCCAACATGCAGCGAACCGCGTTCTAGCGCCTCCCGTCTTGGCAGCGCAAGGCTTGGCAAAATGTGTATACTATACGTATATACGTTGCGAGGAGGGTGCCGATGGCGACGGCGAAGGTATTCAAGTCGGGGAACAGCCAGGCGGTGCGCCTGCCGAAGGCGTTCCGGGTGAAGAGCAAGGAAGTGGAGATATCGCGGCGGGGCGATGAAATTGTGCTTCGTGAGAAGAGCGGCACGATGGCGCGGGCGTTCGACTTGCTGACGGCGCTGCCAGGGGACTTGACGCTGGCGGGGCGGGGGAAGGACAAGCCGCAAAAACGCAAGGGGCTGTAATGGAGCCGCGCTTTCTGCTGGACACGAACATCTGCATTTACATCCGGCGAAAAAAGCCGGAGGAGGTGCTGCGCCGTTTCCGCGCGCTCAAGCAGGGAGAGGCGGTTCTCTCCGTGATTACATTTGGCGAATTGATTTACGGAGCGGAGAAAAGTGCGCAGCGCGAGGCGGCGCTGGAACTGTTGCGGGAGCTGGCGCGCATACTTCCCGTCATGGGATTGCCGGAAACGGCGGCGGATGCTTATGGAACGATCAGGGCCGAACTGGAACGCAAGGGCCAAATGATCGGAAACAACGACCTGTGGATCGCAGCGCACGCCAAAGCAGCGGGGTTGACGCTGGTAAGCAATAACGAACGAGAGTTCCGGCGAGTGCAGGGTTTGAAGATTCAAAACTGGGCAGTGTAGCGGGCGGGGGTTGGTTCACGCGTCCGCTGTTCTCGCGCGAGGACCGAGCGGAGAACAAAGAAAAGGCGTCCGGAGGGACCCCCTAAGAAAAATCGATTTATCAGCGGATAAGCTCGCTCCCAGGTCAAGACGCGGTCTGGGGCTGCTCGGCGCGCTTTTGCTTGATCTCCTTGACCTTGTCGATCAAGTCGTCGGCTTGCTTCTTGAGACTGGCGCGCTCATCGGCGGACTCCACCATATCGGCCTTGCGGCGATAGAGGAGGTTGAGGTAGGCCATGGCATCGTCGTAATCGGGGCGCACCTGGATGGCTTTCTGGAGGTCGGTGATGCCTTCTTCGACGAGGCCACCGTACTTTTCGACGTAGACGGCGCGAACGGCCGCGGGCAGCGGATCGTCATCGCGCACCTGCTTCTTGATGTTGCTCTTGTTGTAGGCGGCGCGCAATTCCCCATTAGCGCGGAAGGCCAGAGTCCAATCGATGACTCCGATCCAGTAATAAGGCTCGGGGTCATCGGGCTTCAGGTCGATGTGCTTTTGATGGTAGGACTTGGACTCCTCAAACTTCTTGGGATCGTAAGGAGTGCCGGCCATCTGGAAGAGGATGGAGCCGATGCCGTCGATGGCGCTGATATTCTTGTCATCGATGGAGAGAACATCCTTGAATTCATTGACAGCGGCAGTGCCGAGGCGCACGTTCTGCTCCGAGGGAGCGCCGGGAATGTACTGGCTGGCGTAAGCGGTGGCCAGATAGAGACGCGCGTTCATCAAACCGGGATCGAGTTCCTTGGCCTTCTGGAAATCAATGATGGCCGCGTCGTACTGAGCTTCTTTGTAAGCGGCGACACCCTTATTGAGGAGGTCGCGCGCCTTTAATTTGGCGCAGCCGGAGAGGCTGGCAACGAGGATTAAGAGGGCCACGAAGGCCAAAGCCCGCCGTGCCCATCGAACCGAAGATGCGTGAGTCATTGAAGCGTCCATCCCTGTTGTGCGTGACCCCAAGATTGCCGAGGCCAGCGCGCGGAGATTCACGTCCGCCCTGCGAAGGGCATTGTAGAACCGTCAGAGGCCCTTTTCCAGACCGGGCGTCAGCAGGCCGACTGACGCAATCCCCGAGGTGTGCATGACATCGATCACTTTGGCCACCACACCAAATTCGACCGGTCCATCGCCGCGGATAAAAGCGACGCGCATCGCGCGTGGCTTGAAAACTTCTTCGATACGGGCGCCGAGGCGGTCCCAACCAACCGGTTCCTGATTGATGCGCAGCGTCCCGTCCGCCAGCACCTGAACAACGACAACTTCGTCGGGCGGAGGCGAATCGGGCGGTTGCGTTGATGGCTGCGGCAACCGCGCATCCAAACCCATGTTGTGCACCGGAATGATCATAAAGATCACCAGGAGCACCAGCAGGATATCGATCAACGGAACGACATTCATATCCGAGACGATACCGCGCTTACCGCCAACGAACATTCCCATGGCCCACCTCGTTCGGCTGAAATGCCCTGCGAGGAGGACGCTCACATCCAGTTGCGAGACCCGTAAATGGCCGACATGCGAAAGCGGAAGGGGCCTTTCGCCGCCGCTCCCCTCGAAGCTCGGGGTAAGCAGGGTAAAGCCCCGCCCCTATGAAAAACTATTGACCGGCTTCGAGCTTGGCGGTGATCAAGCCAATCTTATCGATGCCGGCGCCGCGCATGATGTCAATGGCGCGGGCAACGTCCATGAACAGTACATCGTTGTCGCCCTTGACGAAAGCAATTTTCTCGGCGCGCTCCTTGAAGATGGCCTCCATGCGGGGACCGAGGCCGTCCCAGGTGGTGTCTTCGTTATTGATCTTGAGCTTGCCGTTCATGTTGACCTGGACTACGACGGTCTTGTTTTCCAGCTCGACGTTCTGCTGCTGGTTCGGCGAAGGCTGCGGGACGAGCGTGTCCAAGCCCTTCGGCGTGAGCGGGGTGATGACCATGAAAATAATGATGAGCACCAGCAAAATGTCGATGAGCGGGACGACGTTGGGCGTCGCCATCGCTCCGCCGGATTCTCCTCCTACATCCATCCCCATAGCGAGTCTCCTGTGGGCCGGCGGCAGAGCGGCTCCGCGGGCCATGAAACCGCGCCGGGTGGGAGCCGGCGCGGCAAATCAAAAGAGCAGCAAACGAACGGCGCTAAACACAAACAAACTACGGTCCTCAATCCGCGGGAGGCGGAGGAGGAGCTGAAGGACCCTTCTGGTTCTTCTCGGTGAGCAGACCGAGCTGATCGACGCCGGCAGAACGAATCTCGTCGACGATGGCAACGACATCGCCGTACTTGGCGCGGGCATCGCTCTTGACGTAAACGGTCTTGTCCAGACGAGTGGAGATGCGGTCCTTGATCAGACCGGTGAGATCGGCCTTGGCAGTCTCCGTGTTGCCCAGAAAGATGTGACCATCACGGCTGACGGCAACGACGATAGCGTCGTCTTTGTCCGCGTCCTTCATCTCGTGGGGGTTCTCCGTGGGAACCAAGTCCACCTGGTGCGTCTTCTGCAACATGGGGGTGACCACCATGAAGATGATCAACAGCACGAGCATGATGTCCGCCATGGGGATGACGTTGGGGGACGCCATCTGGGCGCCGGCTTGTGGCTTGTAGGCCATGGCCGGTTACTTCTTGGCGCCGCGGCGCAAGATGAAGTAGTTGATGAGCTCCATCGAGGAGTTGTCCATCTCGACGTCGAAGGCTTCGACTTTATTGGTGAAGTAGTTGTAGGCCCACACGGCCGGAACGGCGACGAGCAAACCGAAGGCGGTGGTCACAAGCGCTTCCGCGATACCGCCGGCGACGGCCGACAGCCCGGTAGCCTTGTTGGACTCGATGCCTTTGAAGGCGTTCAAGATGCCGACGACGGTGCCGAAGAGTCCGACGAAGGGGGCGGTGGAGCCGATGGTGGCGAGGGCCGAGAGGCCGCGCTTCATTTCGGCGTGGACGATGGCGACGGAGCGTTCGAGGCCGCGCTTAGCGGCGTCGATGACGTCGGAGTCCGAAACTTGCTGGGAAGCGGATTGAAACTCGGAGAGGCCAGTGGCGACAACCTTGGCGATGTGGCTCTTCTTGTTGCGTTCGGCGATGGCGATGGCTTCGTCAAGCTTGCCTTCCTTGAGGGCCCCGGCGACCTGTTGAACGAAGACACGCGACTGCTTGCGGGCCGCGCTGTACATCAGGGCGCGGTCGATCATCACGCCGAAGGAATAGATGGAGAGAATGAAGAGGATAACGACTACAGCTAACGCCAACTTACTCATCGAGCCCAACATGCTGCGGAGGTCCCAAGTGCTGGCCGCCTGCAGCAGGAGGGCGGAAAATACGTACAAAGTGGCTACCATTCGTTTGCTCCTTAAGTTTCAAGTGATACCCGGCCAAGCCGGGGATCAACGAGAGTGTTGCTGAAATTGCTACGCGGAGTGGCGCGCCTGTCCCACGACCGGCACGCCAGCCCGTACTACTGGTTGAGAGAAAAAATCACGTCAATGGTGGTGTCAACTTCCACCGGATCGCCATTGAGCAAAGTCGGTTGATAGCGCCACTGGCGCACGGCATCCAGAGCGGCCTGTTGCAGCAAGGGATGGCCGTTCATGACTTCGAGCTGCTGAATCGTGCCGTCCTTGCCGATGATGGCGTGCAGACGCACGGTGCCGGAGATGCGGGTCTGGCGGGCCAACGGCGGATAAACCGGCTGAACACGATTGATGATGCGAGCGGCCTGAACGTTGCCGCCGACGCGGAGAGGACCGGTCAGCTTCGGCTTCGGCGGTGGCGGTGCTCCGCCCATGCCACCGATAACACCACCAAGCACGCCGCCCATGGAGCCGCCGGCAACGCCACCGGGAACTCCACCGCTCATGCCGGCGGACATGTCAGGCTCGGCATCTTCCTTGATAATTTTAACGTCCTTGGGGATGACTTTCGGAGCCATGAGCTTGCCGGCATCCATCAAGTGGGCCTGCGGCTTGACGTGGACCACCTGAGCGACAGCAGGAGGAGGCGGGGGGGGTGGAGGCGGAGGGGCGGTGAGCATCGTGGCCATCATGGTCTTGGGAAGAGCCTCGGTGTAAATCAGGGGAATGAGGATCAGAATCCCGAGGAAGGTGACCTGAAAAACCATGGAGAGGACGACGGTCCAAGGCTTGTTGGTCTTCTTCGGGTTCGGACTCGAAATCACCATTTCTTCAAACATGGGTCCTACCTCCTCCCGGCGGGAACCAGACGTCCGGAGACGTTTTCGTTACCGCGGGCTTTGTTGCCGGCTGCGGGTCCGGTGCCTGCGGCCACGCCCTGTCCGCGCCAGCGATTCCAGGCGACGACGAGCGGGGCAGCGATACCAAAACTGGAGTACGTTCCTACCACAATCCCTACCACCAGGGCAAAGGAGAAAGCCCGAAGCACCTGGCCGCCCATCAGGAACAGGACAAGCACGGTAAGGAAAGTCAGGCCGCTAGTCAAGATCGTTCGCGAAAGAGTCTGATTGATGGACTTGTTGACCACGTCCGCAAACGATTCCTTGCGCAGCAAGCGGTTGTTCTCACGGATGCGATCGAAGATGACGATCGTGTCGTTCATGGAATAACCGACCAAAGTGAGCAAAGCCGCGATGACCGTCAGCGAAATCTCGAAACGCAGCAACGAGAAAAACCCCAAGGTGATCAGCACGTCGTGAAAGACGGCCAGAACCGCGGCAGCCCCGTAAACCCACTCGAATCGAAAGGCAATATATACCAGCATGCCGCCCAAAGCATAGAGGGTAACGAAAATAGCCTGCTTGCGAAGCTCGGCGCCGACCTTGGGGCCGACGATTTCCACATTGCGGATGGCGAAAGGCCCGAGCGCGTAACTGTTCTTTACGGCGGCGAGGACCGCCGGGGTCACGCCATCGACTTTCGAGAGGTCGTCAAAATTGGTGAGCACGCCGTTGGAGTTTTTGTCGCGGTAGTCGAGAAGCTTTTTGGCTAATTGCTGGTAACGATCGCCGGCGTTGACGGAAAGGAACAGCGGATCCTTGTCGGTGAGAAGCTTGGCGAGCGAGGTAGGCGTCGCGGAATTGAAATCGTCTTTGTTGGAGGAAGAAACTCCGTAGGTAGCGTTCAGCGCGGTCAGCACTTTCTCCCGGCTGGACTGGAGGGCTTGCTCGTCCTGGCCTTTGCCTTCGACGAAGATGACGACTTCGCTGGAAGTGGGATTGGCGATGTCGCTGATGCTCTGGATTTCGGTGTTGGCGATGCCTTGGGCACCGAGGCCACTGCGAAGCTTGTCGAGGTTGGGAGGCTGGGCGAAACGAACGTCCACGTTGGTGCCGCCTTTGAAATCGATCCCGTAGCGAATGCCGCTACCGAAGAAAATGGAGGCCCACCCAGCGAGGAGAAGAATACCGCTCAAAGCATAGAAATACTTGGCTTTGCCCATCCAGTCGATGTTGGGCTGTTTGAAGAGCTCGATCATGCGGCCTTTACTTCCTTCCCTTAGACACTGGACGGTAGTGAAAAGTTCCCGGCGAAAACCAGCTACCAAAGGTAGAGGAATCCGCGCCGTGAACCCACAGCCCACTCGTTTGGAATTGAGTGGGACACTCGCCCCAGAACTTCTAGTACGGCCTAAATGCTCAACTCCGCCTGACGGTCCATCTTGGTCAGGTGATACTGGAAAATCGTTTTCGAGACGTAGATCGCGGTGAAGACGTTGGCGATCAGACCGATGGTCAAGGAGATGGCGAACCCGCGGATCGGACCCGTTCCAAAAAGAAATAAGAAAAAGGCTGAAACCACGGTCGTCACGTGCGTGTCGATAATGGTGAGAAAGGCTTTGTCAAAGCCAGCATCGACGGCGGCAGCAGCCGATTTGCCATTGCGTAGTTCTTCGCGGATGCGCTCGAAGACCAGGACGTTGGAATCCACGCCCATGCCGATGGTCAGGATGACACCGGCGATTCCGGGGAGCGTCAGAACGGCGCCGAAAAGGCCTAGCACAGCCAGAAGAATCAAGAGGTTCAGAATCAAAGCCAGCACGGCGTTGCCGCCGGAGAGGCGGTAATAGACAAGCATGAAGAGCATCACGACGACAAGGCTGAGGACAGAGGCTTGCACGCCGTGGCGAATGGAATCGGCGCCGAGCGATGGGCCGACAGTGCGCTCCTCGAGATATTTAACCGAGGCAGGAAGCGCGCCGGCACGGAGGACCAGCGCGAGATCATGGGCGCTTTCCTGGCTAAAGTTTCCTTCGATCAAACCGGAATCATCAATTCGGCCATTAATCACTGGAGCCGAATAGACGCGGTGCTCCAGAACAATAGCCATGTTGCGGCCTTTGTTTTGCTCAGTGAAAGGGCCGAAGCGGCGGGCCGCTTCCGGAGAGAGCGTGAAGTTCACTTGCCACATGCCAGGATTCGTCGTGTTGCGAGTTTCGACGGCGCTGCGCAAGTCGCGGCCTGTGACCGCAGCGGCGCGGCTAAGCACGTACCAGCTCTCGCCGGTATCGACTCCACCGGTGGCGTTGCGCGTTTCCGAGCGGCCGGGAACGAGTTCCGTGCCTGGCGGCAGCACGCCTCCATGGCGGCTGAGTGCCTCCGATTGCGAAGCATAGGGAGCGGGATCTTCGACCAGTTTCAATTCCAATTGACCGCCGGCCTGGATGACAGCCCTGGCGCGGGAGGGATCGCCTTCGCCGGGGAGCTGCACGAGAATTTCGTTGGCATTGCGGCCGCCACGGGGCTGGATGGTGGGTTCCGTCAGGCCCAAGGCGTTGATGCGGCGCTCGATGGTTTCGAGCGACTGGGTCATGGTCTGATCCTGGATGGCTGCAATGGCGCTTGGGCGCAGCGTGAGCGTGTAGCCGGAGGGATCGCCGGCAGCGGGCGCCAGGTCCCAAACGTTGTTGAATTGCGCGTTATAAATGTCGCGGAAATCCGCGACTTGCGACAGCTCGATGTTGCGGACGAGGATGTGGGTGTCGTCGACGCGGCGCACTTCATCGTAATGGATATTTTTCGAGCGTAGCAGCGTGGTCAGGCGATCCACGGTGGTGTCCGTCTCCTGCGCGATGGCTTCCTGGACCTGGACCTGGAGGATGAGGTGCGTGCCGCCCTGGAGGTCGAGGCCGAGCTTAATCTGCTTCCCGAAATTGTCCTTCATCTGCGCGACCGAGGTGGGGAACACCGGGTAGCCGAAAAGGAAATAGATACAGAACAGAATGACGGCGAGGATGAACAGCGCTTTCCACTTCAGATTGGGGTTCATGGTCAGAAAGTGAGACGCGTATTGGGGCGAAGGGTGGGCTTATTTTGCATCTTCCGATGCCTCCACCTGAGCAATCGCCGCACGCGAAATACGAATTTTAACCTGCGGTTCGCTGGAGATTTTCAGAATAATCGTATCGCCATCGATACCGTTGACAGCGCCATAGATGCCGCCGCTGGTGATCACCTTGTCGCCGGCCTTGAGCTCCGCGAGCATGGCCTGCACTTTTTTGCGCTGGCGCTGCTGCGGCATGATCACCATGAAATACATGATGGCGAACATGAGGCCGAGGGGTATGAGGAAGCCTCCAAAGCCGCTGCCTCCACCTGAAGCTTGTAATAGGATTGCCGCCGTCATTGTGTGTTCAGCTAGTCCTTGGTCGAAAAATTTTGTTCGGCGCGCCAGACGTTCTTTTCAAGGAAGAACGACAGAAAGACCGCCCGCGGCGCAATATCCGCGCTCCTGCTTAACCGACTTCCCTTCGGTTCGTCTTGGTGCCCCGCGGATGGCCCGCACGCCCCTCGGATTCAAAAGCCTCAGGCCTCCCGACCCGGTCGGGATAAATTCCGGCCTGAGCTAAATCCTCGTTCAGGCCGGTCCTTCAGCATAGCGCGCGTGCATCTCAGATGAGAAATTCGCTAGGTTCCCAAACTCGATAGCCTCGCGGATTTGGCGCATTATGTCAAGGTAAAAGTGGACGTTGTGGTGGGTGGCGAGGATCGCGGCGGTGAGTTCTCCCGCAGCGAAGAGATGACGAAGGTAAGCGCGGGAGTATCGGCGGCAGACGGAGCAAGCACATTTTGCGTCGATGGGCCGCCGGTCCTGGGCGTAGCGCGCGTTCTTGATGAGCACGCGGCCTTCGCTGGTGTAGAGGCAGGCGTGGCGCGCGGCCCGGGTGGGGAGCACGCAATCCATCATGTCGATGCCGAGGGCGACGTAATCGGCGATTTGTTCAGGGCGGCCGACGCCCATGAGATAGCGCAGGCGGTCCTTGGGCAGCAACGCTGTGACTTCCGCGGTCATCTCGCAGGTGGTTTCATGCGGCTCGCCGACGGCGAGGCCGCCGACGGCGTATCCGGGAAAATCGAGATCCAGGAGTTGTCGCGCACTTTCGCGGCGCAAATCGGCAAATGTCGCGCCTTGCACGATGCCGAATTGCCATTGGGGAAGATCGCCATTGTTCGCGGCTTGTTCCAGGAAATACGCGCGCGCGCGCTTTGCCCATTCCGTGGTGCGCTTGAGCGCGGCTTCCGCTTTGTCGCGGGGCGCAGGCGTTTCGATGCACTCGTCGAGGACCATGGCGACGTCCGATCCGAGCGCGAGCTGAATTTCGGCCGCTTTTTCGGGTGTGAGGAGGTGCTCCGAGCCGTCGAGATGGGAACGGAAGCGCACGCCCTCGTCGGTCATTTTTCGCAATTCGGAAAGGCTGAAGACCTGATACCCGCCGGAATCGGTGAGGATAGCACGAGGCCAGGACATGAATTGGTGCAAGCCACCGAGCTTGCGGACGAGTTCGTGGCCGGGACGAAGATAGAGATGATAGGTGTTGGCGAGGATGATTTCTGCGCCGAGTTCTTCGAGAACTTCCTGCGTCAGTGCTTTGACGGAAGCTTGCGTGCCCACGGGCATGAAAAAGGGCGTCTCGACCGTGCCGTGAGGGGTGGTCAGGCGGCCACGGCGCGCGCTCGACGGATCGGTCTTCGCAACTTCAAACGAAAAATTCATCTTCGCCTAAACACCGGAAAGCAGGACAGGCAGGAATGCCTGTCCTACCTCAGTGTATCAGGAGAAGATGAACGCCCAGCCCACGCGGCACACCACATAGGCAGCCCAAACGCTGAAGACTATGCTGAAAGACTTGGCGCCCTTCAATTTTTTCGGGTTCACAGCCGTGAAACCAATGGCGATGAGAATCAGCGTCCAAAACGTGAAAATGTCGAAGGACTTGCAGAGCGCCACCAGCCATTTCGCGGATTCCTCAGGAAGCAAAGCGGCCAGATTGGTGGCCAAGGGGTTTTCAGGATCGATCGTTCCAGGCGGTTTTAAGAACAGAACCAGTAAGAAGAGCGGAGTGCTGACGATACCCACCAGGGCGGCGTGCGCGACAATGGAAAATGCGGCGCCAAATCTTGCGCCTGCGCCTGCGAGAAGATTGTAGGCGCCCATCATGACGAGACCCACCAGAAGCGCGAAGAGGATTGGTACGATGACGCCCGCAACGTAGACGATTGCCACGGTGATCTTCGCACCGACTTCGGCCTGCTGCTGCTTTTGATCAGCGGAGAGCTGTGCTGTACGAGGGTTCTTTTCCATTTGTTGAACGACGTATTCGCGCCAGTTCATCCTCTGGTTCAGTGCGATGACGGCAATGATGCTCAACAACGTGGAAACGATAACGGGCGTAATCCAGCCAGGCTTGCGAACGATGTCTTCAAAAGTCTTTCCCGGCGAGAAGAGAACGCCAATAACGCGACCGAAAGGACTGATTGAAGCTTGCGCCTCCGGCGCGGGAACAGGGGTTGTCGCCATCGAGGACTCCTCCACCACAAGTTTGCGTAGTACTTCCTTCTGAGAGGGACTACGTACGAGCTCCGGGGAATATTTCAGTTGGGGGGATTCTAACGCAAAAGCAGGGAAAGTTGACAGTCCCGACCGAGTCGGGATCTTAGATCGTAAGTTGAAGGCGAAAAGCTCCCAGCCGCGCACTTCGAGCGGTCCGCTCATGCGGTCATCATAGAGATGAAAATGGAAAAGTGAAACTCGAAATTGGCGCGGACTAGCGGAGAAATCTTTTGAGATCTCATCTCTGGGAGAGCGGGATGACGAATTTCAGCGCGGTATGCGTCGAGGAAAACGCGACCACTTTCACGTCCTTCAAACCGGACTTGCGACCGACGGCGAGAACATCGTTTTCGGTGATTTGTTTTTGACCTTTGGGATAGACGATCCAGAGCGCGGCCGCGCCGTTCATGGATTTGGAGACTTTGGGCACGGCGCTGAGGTTTTCTTTCGAATCGGCAGCGAAAAAAATCCATTTCGAACCGGCGGCAACCTTGCCTTTGCCCACGGACTTGGTGAGTCTGGCCAGTTCCTCAAGAAATTCCGCGTCGAAATCGCCGAGCAAGGAGACTACAGTCTCGGGTTTCACGCCGAGCTTTTCGATCCGCGACCTAGGATGAAGTATTTTGTCGCGCCATTTTTCGGCGACAGGGCCGAGGCCGAAAACGACGGCCCCCTGTGCCGTTTGCAGGCACAGTTCGCCGTCCGCAACTTTCGCCGCTTTAATCGTGGAAAACGGAATCTTCAGCCGGAAATCGCCGCGAAAAAGAATCTCGCTCGTTTCGAGCAAGGCTTTCCCTTCCGACTGTTGTTTGCCAAACCGCACTTTGCAATTCGCTTCGTTTCCCATCGCTCAATTCCCCGCCGGTGGCTGCTCGCCGAATTTCTTCGCCAGAGATTTCAAATAGATGTCGATTGTCCCCGTATAACCAAAGACAAAGCGCGCCAAAAACCGAAAGACCGGATTGTAGATCTCTCCGTCTTCACGGATGCGCAAACTGCTGCCCGACGGCAGCGGCGTGATCTCATACGTCCAGGTTCCGCCAAACGGCAACTTCGGGTCCGCAATGCGGACGACCAGCTTCGACGGCGGCTCTGATGTAAGCGTTTCCAATGGAATGATTCCTGAATCGAGCGTCTCGACCCAAGCCGGCAGCCCGTTCTGGCCGGGAAGATGCTTGACGCTTTTCAGTCCTTGCCGCCAGGCGGGCATCGCATCGATGTCGGTAATGGTTCTCCAGATTGCTTCCGGAGGTTGGCGGAAGCGGGCTTCCCGCGTGACCGTGTGCCCCTTTGGAAGCAAATATCCGATGAGCGTGATCAGAATCAGAACTGCGGCGAGCGCGACAAAAATCGAGAGAATCCATTTCATGCAGCACCTCGTAAAAAAGAATCATTTTTGCCCAGCTAGGAAGGCAGGCGGCCGCGTCCTTTCTTCTTTCGTTTGCTCTGCTCCTCCATTTGTTCGCTGCCGGCGCGAGCCAGCAGCTCCAAACCATGAATTCCCACCTCCCGCTCCTCGTGGGTGAGCCGGCCTAGCAAGGCGCGCACTCGCGCGGGATCGAGCACCGACTTTGCTTCGCGCAAGCGCACGCCCGCCGGCGTAATGCGCAGCTTGAGCCGCCGGCCATCTTCGGCGGCGCGCTCACGCGAAACATAGCCGCGCCGGACCAGCCTCTCGATGTTCAAAGACATCGTCGAGGGAGTCACGCCCATATGCTTGGCCAAATTGAGAAGCGCGAGCGGTTCGTGTTCATCCAGATGATCCAGAATGCTGGCCTGGTGCGCGCTCAGGAGCCGGCGAGTTTCGGGATCGCGGACGTGCCGCGTGTGACAGGCGAAGTAGATGCGCGGATAAAGCTCCATCACCTGTCGCACGGCGTTCTTGGCCATTCCGAACGAATCTTAAAACCACTAGTTTGATTTGTCAAATCAAATTAAAATGCGCCCAAGGTTCCCGAGATCGCTAACCATCCTGCTGGCCCAGCCGATTTGGCCTGTCGCACAGAAAATGTCCGTAATCCTCCGTTTCGCAATGTGCCTGCTAAGCCGCTAGAATATTGGGTTTCTCTCTTGCTACGGCAATGGCCACGACAACGGCAAACACAGTGGACTGGAAGCTGATCTGGGCGCAGCGCGGCTTCCGCTATTTTTTCCTCGCCATGTTCGTCTCGCTCTTCGGCAGCGGCATGAACTTCGCGGGCGTGAGCTGGTACATTCTGGCCGCCACGCACTCGACCGTAAAAGTAAGCCTGCAGGTCATCGTCGTTACCCTGCCGGGACTTTTCGTTCCGTTTCTCGGCGGCGTCTTGATCGACCGCCTCGATCGCCGTTACCTGGGCGTCTTGCTCGACGTCGCTAGAGGCTTCTTTGTCCTCGCAACCGCGTACATCGCGTGGCACGGCCATCTGCAGCTCTGGCATCTCTACGCCATGACGCTGATTACCGGTGTCGGCTCCGCAATGTACTGGGCGACCGTGAACGCGCTCGTGCAGGAAGTGATTCCCCCGAGCCAGTTCACCGGCGCGAATGCCGCCGTGCTCGTGGGCGTGCAAAGCGGCTTGCTCATCGCCGGCTCCTTCGTTGGCTTCCTTTACGACTTCGCCGGTATCAAGGGAATTCTGGCCATCGACGGAGCCACTTATTTCGTCTCGGCTTACTGCCTCTATCGCGTGCGTCGCGGATACGTCTCCCCGCGCAAAAGCCAGAAATATCCGCGGGAATATAGCGAAGCCACGGAAGCGACCGCTGAGGCCCTCGAAACGGTAGGCAATCCGGAAGTCGCGGAAGCCGGCCTCTCGCTCGCCGTTTACGCGGACATGAAGGAGGGTTTCGCTTATTTGAAGCAGCAGCCGTTGGTGCTGGCGCTGGGCATCACGCACGCCATCATGATGGCGGGAGTGGTGAGTGCCAACGTTGTTCTGGTGGCGCTCGCCAACGACATTCTGCGTGCCGGCCCGCGCGGCCTCGGCTTTCTGGAAGCAGGCTGGGCCACCGGAGCGATTGTGGGAGGACTCATCGCCAGCCAGCTTCCCCAGGCGTTACGCATGCCGCTCTATGTCGCCGCGTGCGCCGGGCTCGCAGTGGGCCATCTGGCGACTCCGTTCGTCGCGTTTCTCGTGGGCGCCGTGATGATGCAAATCCTATTTGGCTTTTGCCGCGCGCTTGGCGGAGTGGTGGCGCAGTCTTCCTTGATGACCATCGTGCCGAGACACTTCATGGGGCGCACGCAATCCGCGATGGCGATTCTGACCACCCTGGTGCAGCTCTTCATGAGTTTTTCCCTCGGATGGGTAGCGCAAGGAGCGGGCTTGATCGTCGCATACGCGATGCTGGCCGTGCTCTACACCGGAGCCACAGTCTCAGCGATCCGCGCGCGCCAGCTCCTGCGATAAGCTGGTGGTGAAGGAATATTCTCCAGCGCGAGGCCAACATGGAAATCCGCACGATTCAGCCGTTCCTGCACTATTTCGGAAATGTGCGCGAGCGTACCATGCGGGTGGCGCGCTGCATTCCGCCGGACAAACTGGATTGGGCTTACGCGCCGGGGAAATTCACTCTCGGCGATTTGCTGCGGCATATCGCCGTGGTCGAGCGCTTCATGTGGGCCGAGACGATTCAAGGCCATGCGAGCCGTTACACAACCCACGGCAAAGAGCTGGCCGACGGCTTCCAAAACGTCATCGCGTTCATGGAGCGGCTGCACGCGGAATCGATGGAAATCTTCGCCAACCTGAGCGACGAAGACCTGAAGCGCAAGTGCAAAACGCCGGACGGCACGGACATCACGAAATGGAAATGGCTGCGCTTGATGGTCGAGCACGAAATCCATCATCGCGGCCAGATTTATCTCTACCTGGCAATGCTCGGCGTGCCAACACCGCCCCTATACGGGCTCACGTCCGAACAACTTCGCACGCGAAGCAGTGCGGAGTGACCGCCCGTTGGCCGGTGCTTTCGTTTAGCTGGAAGGGGACGTGGACGCAGGGGCCGCTTCGGGAAGAACAGCTTTCTGGCCAAGCAGATCCACGGCCACCTGGTAGAGCTTGGCGCGCAACTGGTAGCGTTCGTTAGCCCGGGTGATGTAGCGCACGGAAATCTCGACGCCGCCAATGACCGGCTTTACGTTGATGGCTGGCGCCGCTGTGAGCGAGCTCATGTCCTTTGTGCGCGCGGCGCGTTGCCACTCTTGCTCCGCCTGCTTGGCGGTTTCCGTCGTCGCTTCCGCGACCTTTTTCTGAATGGCATCAATAATGGGATAGGGGTCTTGCCCCGTGGGAAGCACCACTTGCAATTCATCCCACATCCATTGCCCGGAGGTCGAGAAATTGAAGTAGTGGCCTTCAATCGCATAGCTGTTCGTAAACGTCACGCGCCGCCCCGTCGGGTGGCTCGAATCCGTCCAGTTTCCGGTTTCCAGCAAAACCGTGTGGAACATCCCGAGCTCCACCACTTCCCCGGTCACCCCGTTGATTTCCACCCAATCCCCGAGCCGGACGCCGTTTTTCCCCATCAGGACGAACCAGCCAAGGAATCCTACGATGAAATCCTTCAGCGCCACCGTGAGGCCCGCCCCAGCGAGGCCCAGAATTGTTCCCAACTGGCTCGGCGGTCCGAAAATCACCAGCAAAATGAACAGCACCGCGAAGACCTGCACCGACACGCGCGTCAGCGTGCGCATCGTTTCGACCTGCCGGCGATCCAGCGACGTCTTGCCCAGCAGCCGTTCGAGCCAGCTATCGAAAAAGATTCCGAGCAGCAGAATCCCGAGTATGAAGCAGATCCCGTTCAGCGCCCCATGCAGCACGGCTCTCTGCTTCGCTGCCACGGCTGCGATCCAATTTCCATAATTCTCCGCAAGCTGCTTCTGGTCGTCCGTCTGTTTGTCAAATGACGCCAATGCCTTTTGGGCGGCCGACCGCTGCTTGGCGGCCCTCACCATCGCTGTGGACTCCTCGTGGTTCAGTCCCGCTGCGCTCCTGCCTCTTGCCGTTTGCTGATTTGAACTTGCCTGTCCGTCCGGCGGCGGTACGCTGCTATTTTTCCCATTAATTTGCGCTTCCAGCGTGTTGTGCCTCGCCGAGAGGGAAGCCGCAGCCGATTCCGCTTCCTGTTTTGCTTTCCACAATAGGAGCTGCTTTTGATGGAACGCCATCCACTGGCTGAACCTGTGGATCAATCCGCGCTCGTCGGCAGCCGCACTGACCGTAACGTGCAGGGCATCGGTGGCTTGTGAGGAGGCTTTGTGCTCCTGCATCATTGCTTCAATCCGGCTCTTGGGGTCGCCGCCCGCCCTTTCTAAATCTGCTTTGGCATCGTCCACTTCATCCTGGTGTTCTTCCTGATGCGCCGTCGCCAGAACGAGCTGATCGTGCAGCGCATCTTTTTTGGCGCCGGCGGCCTTGGCCTCCGCCGCCGTTAACTGGTCAACCAGGTCATTGTCGGCGTCCAGCGCGTCTTCAGATATTTTGAGGCGCGCCTCGATCGCTTTTGCCTCGGCGCTCAGCACCGGGGGATGCTCTTCGGCCTCGCGCTCCGCCGCGGCATACCGCAGGTCCATGTCTTTGTCCGCAAGTCGCAGCGCTTCCTCCGCAAACGGCTTTTCCTCCGCGGTGGTAGGCATCTTTGCCAGCCGTTGCCCGCTCAGCAATGACGTTTGATCCACGATGGGCCCTGGCGCGCCCTCTACTGACAGTCTCTTGGCATTCTTCGTGGGCGCACTTGCCAGCCGACCCGTGCGGAAGTATTCAAACACCGCTGCGCCCAGCAGCACGAGCAGTACAATCGCGGCAACTTTTTGCTTCATCTTTATATCCTTGGCTCTTGACCGCACACTATTCTAATGCAGGGAGAGGACAAGGGTGTTCGGATTTTGCCCGTAGCAACTCCTAAGCTGCCGCCCTGTAGGTACTCGCATATTGGATCGTGCCGAGGAAGATCTGAGGGTCACTAGCCAGGGGAAACAATTCAACAATAAATAAAAACGCTTCCGGAAAAACCGGAAGCGTTTTTCACGTTCGGGCAATTCAGTTCTTCTAAAGGTAATCGCGTGAGGGGCCTTCTAGGAAGGCTCGCAGCTTGCGCGAACGCGAGGGGTGCCGTAGTTTGCGCAGCGCTTTGGCTTCGATCTGCCGGATGCGCTCGCGGGTGACGGCGAAGGACTGGCCGACCTCCTCGAGCGTGTGCTCGCTGCCGTCGTCCAGGCCAAAGCGCATTTTGATGACTTTTTCCTCGCGCGGTGTCAGCGTCTTCAACACGGAAGACGTTTGTTCCTTCAAATTCAAATTGATGACCGCGTCGGACGGCGAAACCACGGCCTTGTCCTCGATGAAGTCGCCCAGATGCGAATCTTCCTCTTCGCCGATCGGCGTTTCCAGTGAAATCGGCTCCTGCGCGATCTTCAAAATCTTGCGTACCTTGGACACCGGAATGTCCATGCGCTTGGCGATTTCCTCGCTGGTCGGCTCGCGCCCGAGTTCTTGCACGAGTTGGCGGCTGGTGCGCACCAGTTTGTTGATCGTCTCGATCATGTGCACCGGAATGCGGATGGTGCGCGCTTGGTCGGCGATCGCTCGCGTGATGGCCTGCCGGATCCACCACGTTGCATACGTGGAAAACTTGTAGCCGCGGCGCCACTCGAACTTGTCCACCGCCTTCATCAGGCCGATGTTG
>Ga0210408_10000976_pt1 | contig 31543 bp, 26 predicted proteins | sample IncBWH4MmetaG_FD_155471 | JGI IMG/M metagenome (GOLD analysis project Ga0210408, IMG submission 155471) | Forest soil microbial communities from Barre Woods Harvard Forest LTER site, Petersham, Massachusetts, United States - Inc-BW-H-4-M | ecosystem: Environmental > Terrestrial > Soil >... | reverse complement strand
GTTCCGCGCCTTCATGATCGCGCGCATAGTTCACAACCACCGCCGCGCCTTCCGCGCCGAAAGCTTTTGCAATGCCCGCTCCGATTCCTTTTGAAGCGCCTGTCACTATCGCAACCTTATTGTCGAGTCGTTTCATAATGTGATCCTTTTCCTACTAGCGCTTGAGATCGATAACGATCTTTCCGTTTGGGTTTTCGTGTAGTCTCACCGCTCCCATGCTCGAGGCAGCGAGGGCAAAGTCTTTGGTGCACAGGGTAGCTTTGATAAGGGTCGTTTCCTCGCGACCCGTTCAGCTTTTGGGTTTCTGTTTACTTTGCGACTTCGTTTCACAACGCCAACTTGGCTCTTTTGCTATAATGCCTCTAATACATCTTTACTATCGGGCTGATAACCATAGGGTATCGAAATGGAATTGCGACATCTCAGATATTTCATCGCGGTGGGAGAGGAGCAACATTACCGGCGAGCTGCAGAGCGTCTTCGCGTGGCTCAACCGGCGCTTTCCCGCCAGATTCAGGAGTTGGAGGAAGAGATCGGTTTCAAACTCTTCGAGCGGCTTCCACGCGGCGTAAAGATCAGCGAGGCAGGCAGATTGTTTCTCAAGGATGCCCGCCAGATTCTTGAGCAAGTTGGCGAGGCCACCGTGCGCGCGAAGCGCGTGGCCACTGGGCAATCAGGGACATTGCAGGTAGGGTTCGTGGAAAGCATATCCTGGCATGGGGTGGTACCCGATGCGTTCCGCCAGTTCAGGAAGCAACAGCCTGCTGCTGAGTTGCAACTCAAGCCGATGAGTTCGCTGGAGCAGATTCATGCAGTGCAAGCCGGACGATTGGACGCGGGCTTTGTATTTACGATCGCAAACATAGACCACAGCCTGGCGCGATTGGAAGTGGCGGTGCTTAGCCTCCTTTTGGCTGTGCCCAAAGGACATCCGCTAACAAAACTTAAGAAGCTCCGGCTAAAGGATTTGGCCGAAGCTTCCTTTATTTGGTTTCCGCGCCGAGAAAGTCCGATGTATTACGACCGTCTAATGCATGAATGCTTTCGTGGCGGACTGAAGTCGCCCCGAATCATGCAAGAGGCAGTGAATGAAGCGACGATTCTCAGTCTGGTCTCGTGCAGGATGGGCGTGGCATTTGTCAGCAGTGCAACACGCTGGCGCTGCCCGCAGGGTATAGTTTTGCTGTCGGTCGCTGATTTGGATTTGCCCCTGCCGTTTGAGCTGACTTGGCGCAAAGATAACGGGTCCCCATTGCTCGCCAATTTCGTAGCTGCTGTGCGTGTATTACCGGAGGTTGTGGTATTTGCGAAAAGTGCGAACCAAAGGACCACGTCGTCGACAATCCGCGGATAAAGGCGCGGTGGGTTGTCTCAGTCGACCCGCCTCGTTGATTCACGCCTCTTCGCTTCCAAAGGACTGTCAGCAAAAACGTCAGCAAAGGTGTTGAGAAGGTGCTGAGTCAGGTAGTGGCGCTGTAGTGCTTGACTCATCGGCAAAATCGGGCATTTTTGAGGCAGAAAACGACGCTTGAGGCGTTCGATTCCGACCCTCGCTTCCAAGTTTCTATAAATTAACCACTTACGTAGAATAACTGGTTCAATTCCCCGTGTTTTAACTGAATAGGCGTTGGTTGAAAACCGACCCTCGCCTTTGGCTGTAAACCAGCACCCTCGTACATCACTGGGCAATGTCCATGCCAGTCTGACCTCCAGTAAGGGATGATGTCTCGTCGCAAAACATTTTTCCTGATGGTGCGTAACAGGAAAGATCGCCTCGTGCGGCTTTCAATACGCAGTTTAATACTTGGTTAGCGAGGTGTTACCTGGTTTGCGATTTATTACCCGCTTTGCCATTTTGCGCCCGGCCTGCGGCCTTTGCAAACAAGTTTCTTTATGGGGAAACAAGACGGAAAAATGCGCTGCCGTTCACAGCGTTGATGGGAATGAAAATCCGGTTTGTGGCATCTGAACCGGAAACATTCACCCAGTTCGTGCCCAGCCCTTCGTCAATCGAATTGGTCTGCATCTGCAACCACCAGCCGGTGTGGTCGGCCGGCCAGCCAACATAAATTTGGCCGCCGTTATTCCCGAAGGTGATTTGGGGCGAAACAGTGGACACCGGACGTGCGCTGACCTGGGCCGAATTGGTGCTCTCGCCAAACGAATTCGCCGCCGAGACGACAAAGTAGTAAAGAGTGCCGTTGACCAAACCGGTATTGGTGTAGACGAGACCCGTGACGTTCGTTGACGTGGTGTAAGTCCCGCCGCTCACGGTCGCCAGTTTCACATTGTAGCTGGTCGCATTGGTGCTGGATGCCCAGGACAGTTTGACCTGGCCATTTGAGGTCAGCGTAGCGGTCAGGCCGGTCGGCGCGGCGAGCAGGGGCAGAATTTCTATTCCGCTGGACTTGGCGTTGTCTTTGCCGGGGATGTCCATGTATTGGATGATGATTTGTCCGCTGCCGTTGGCGGTGGCGGTGAATTCCCTGACCGTCGCCTTGTTCATCGCTCCCGTGGCAGCGAAGATGTCAAAATTCGTCAACACTTGGGTGCCATTGATGGAGACATTGAAGACGCGGATGCCTGTGGCATTGTAAAAAATTTCCGCGAAGTGCAGCCGCGCCTTGTAACTTGTCCCGGCGATCAGATTCGGGAATGTATAAGTATTATTATTCCAGCGTTCAGTTTGATAAACCGCCTGTGGCGCGGGGTTGGTCACGCCGCTGGTGTCAATGGTCGCCGAGGTTGAACCGGCTGTGCCGCCGGAAAAAAAGGCGTCGGCCATGAATGGCCTGGCTGCGCCGCCGCCCGAATTCACCTGATAATAGGTCTGCGGCACAACGCTGGCGGGCGCGGAGTTGGAACTTTCTCCAAGTGAATTCACCGCGCTGACGACATAGTAATAAGTCGTGCCGTTGCTCACGTTTTTATCGGTAAAGCCGATAAGACCCACGTTCGTGGCAATGGTCGTGTAAGTTCCGCCGTCAATGGTGGCGCGCTTGACGTTGTAGCTTAAAACATCTGCCGCACCCGTGACCGCTGTCCAATTCAAAGTGACTTGCCCGTTGCCAAAGCCAGCCGTTAAACCTGTCGGCGCGGAAGCAATCACGAGCGGCAGCATGGGAACAGTCGGGCGCGTGAACGTGAACGCAATTTGTCTTTTCAACATTTTGTCACCGTCGCCGGTGAGCCTCAAGTAATAGTCCGACGAACAAGGCACGCCATCCTGATTCAGGGTAAAATAAAGATTGGTCGAGCCGACCGGCTCCATCGAGGCGTTTTCCGCCGTGCAGGCAATCTGGTTGCCTTCATTGAACTCGTCGAACATGGATATGTAAATACCTTGAACGCCCAAATTGATCAGGTCGGCGAACTGTCGCCACATGAAATCACCGTGCGCACGCTGGCCGTTGTCGCCGGGTAGAACACACGGCTGATAATCAATGCCATTGGCATTGCAATATGCGAGGTCTCCTGTCTGTGGATTGGCAAGAAAATTATCCACATCGTTGGCATTGCCGATTCGCCCGACCATCCACGGCGAAATCATGTTGAATGCGCTATACGCGCTTAAGAAATTGGTTCTGGAATCACTGACGCCGGTGCGCCACCAGGTCGGCACGCCGCCAATCACGTAACAACCTTGACTCTTGAACCAATTGATCACCGAGGCGCACGTGGCAGCGTCCCATGGATGGTTGGAATCGTTGAAACCAAATCCCCAGATGCACACCACCGGCTTGCCGTTTTGCATCGCATACATGGGGGAATTGGTAATGTGCAACTGAACCATGACATTAGTCCAGTCGTATTCGATCTGGGCGGGCATCGCGTTGCTGGTCCAACCACTGACGTCATACATGATGTAGAATTTTACGCGGTAAGACTGTGCCGCATTCATCACTTTTACCGCCATATCGTTGCGCGTCGGGCCTTCGCCGCCGATGGTGAAACCGGTGCCGCTATAAGGATCGAAGCGTTGCAACGCCGCAGTATCAATCCCGTTCTCCGCCATCCAGCGAAAGTGGGTGTTGACCGTTTGCTGGTCGTAGGAAGAAAACAACATCGCCGGCTGGCCGTTGCCAAAATTTGTAAAACCTGTCTGATAGCCCGTGCTGAATTGCCGCATGTCCGGCCAGCAATGGATATGATTGGTAAGCGTGACCGGCGTTGGCGTGGCACCACCGCTGTAGTGCCACCAACTGTTGATCGGCGCGCCATCACCGACGCAGGCGAACCATCCCTGATACCCCACCGTCACTTTGCCGACCACATCACCGGGCGGACTGGCGGCCAACGAAGGTTTACTGATGAACAAAGCGGCGCAGATCCCGCCTAAAGCGAATAAAAATTTGCCAAAACGAGTAGTGAATTTGACTTTTACAACTTTTGCCATTTAGGGGGTCTCCTCACGGTGGTAAGATCGGGACGGTAGTTTGCAAGGGAATTTCGCCGCGCAACGTCTTGCCAGCCTCATTTGCCAGCCGCAAATACCAGTCGCTCTTAAGAGTTATTCCATCGCAATCCAGTGCCAGGAATTTGCCTTGAGCAGGCAGTTGGGCAGCCGTTGGCACAAGCTTGTACATCGCCGTCCCTTCGTTGACTTCATCAAACATCGCGCCGTAAATCATGTTACAACCCGCATGCACATCGTCATAAACCTGTCTCCAATAGAACGAGCCGCCATTGCGTGGAATCTGGTTGAGTGGGCCGCCATTTTCATTGTACCAGGAAAAACCGGGGAAAACCACGGGCATATAATCAATTCCGTTCGACTTGCATTCGGCGAGATCCGGTATGGTGATGTTCGCCGTATAACTGTCTGCACCCGCGTTGTCGCCAAACCTGCCAACCGCCCACGGACTTATGAGATCGAACGAAAGATAGACGGGGGTCCACGCGGCGTTGGTGTACGAATCACCCTGCAGTGTGCGCCAATACGTCGGCACACCGCCCATCACGGTGACTCCTTGGGATTTGAACCAATTGATTACCGTTTGTGCCTGCTGCGGCGAAGCCAGATGGTTCCCGTCATTAAAACCAAACCCCCAGATAGCCACCACGGGTTTGCCTTTGTGGTGAAGATTCCGTGTGCTGTTCGTAATGTGCATGGTGTTTACCAGGTAACGCCAGTCGTTGGTGATGTTGCTGATGAGGGTGTTGGTAGGCTGTCCGCTGACGTCATACATGATGGCAAACACCCGCCCCCAGGCTTCCGCTCCCGCACGGACATTGGCCGTAACCTGGTTACGGAAAGAATAAAATTGCGGACTGGAAAGATCGGTCAGGAAACGTTGTAGAAATACGCCGTCAAGTTGATTCTCTTGCATCCATTGGAAATGGCGGAGAACGGTTTCTTGCACGGCGGACGAATAGAACTGAACCGGACTGCCATTCGAGTAGGTCATCCCTGTGCTAAAAAGCTCGTTCGAGGTGAACTCGGATGTGTCCGGGAGAAAATCCGTGTTAACGTTAGCAGCCGTCGGCGTCTGGTTGTGAAACCAATGCCACCACTGATTTGGCGCCGAACCGTCATTCGGACATGCGAACCAGCCTTGATAGCCCATCAACAATTTGCCATTCATGGTGGTGGCATCAACCCCATGATTCAGACTGAAGAAAGTTTTCTGACTCGACAAAGGTAAAATGACATCGTTAGTCCCGTTGGCGGTGATGACAGTGTTGGTCAAGGATTGCCAGACGACCGGCGCGATGAGATTGGTGGTGGACTGCAATCCAAAATAGACGGAAGAAGTCGGCCACGAAAGCACTAGATTGGTCCCCGATAGTTGGATGGAAAGATAAGCTGTGTTGCTGGAGGCGCTACTACTTGCAGTAGCGGTGATTGTGGTGGTATTGGCGGTTCCGTTGTAATTACACGCAACGGTACCCGCGCCGCCATACCCGGTAATCTTGCTGCCAGCGATAAAGCTCTGCACCGAGGCCACTTGATTGCCAGCAATGACTACCGTTCCACCCCCAATGTCCAGCACAGAACCGCTGCCCTGAATCGAGTTGGCAGCCCATTGGGAAAGAGTCAATGTGCCGCCGTTGATGTGCATGATGCCCGTGCCGCCGCTAAAGCCCAGCCCGAAGGCGCCTTCAACCAACGCCGTCCCGCCATTCATGATGAACGTGCCAATTGCCCCGGGATTTAGACCGATCCACAGGTGATAGTTGAAGGTTACTGAGCCGCCGTTCTCAATGTCCATTTCACCGGTATTGCTATAGCCAATAGCCGTCCAGGCATAAGTGTCATTATTGCCTGCCTTGTTGTCCCCGGCAGACAGGCTGCCACCATTGGTGACAATGAGAACGCCCCCCGGTCCGCCATCACCGATGGTTACCTGGCAACCGCCAACCACACTGTTCACGATGCACGGCGCGGCACCGGCATAAAAATACGCCTTATACCCATTTGTAGGGACGACGCCCCCGCTCCAGTTGCCATGGGTGGTCCAAATGTCGTCCGAAGGCTGGGTGGGGTTGCCTGCCGGATTCCATGTCGTTGCAGCAAGTTGTGCCCTCGCCAAAACACCCGCGCCGAGCAGAAACCACACCCCAACTCCGCCACAAAGTTTGCGCAGGTTTCTCATCACAACACACTCGCAGTGAAGCAACATTATACATCTGTAATCCACAAAATAGAAAGGGCTTCTAATCTCCCCGGCCCTGCACAAGAAATTCAATTAACTAAAACCGCGCGAGAGGGCCAAAAACGGTTCTTTTGGCACAAAGGCGATTTCCTGCTTAAAGAATAGCCACCCTCCCATCAGTTTGCCATCCCCGAAAGTGGGGATACCAGTGCGCCGCCATTCGGTTAATCTTAAAAGGTGCCCAAAAAAATGTTGAGGCATAAAAGCGCCAACAAAGATCAATAACAATAACGCAAACCCAACTATGAAAAAAATGTTAAAATCCTCTCGAGTTTTCAAGGCCCTGCTTCTGGCCGGCCTGCTCGCCGGGCCGATGCTGGCCTTCAACGCTATGGCCCAGAGTCGGGAAGACATCCATTGGTCCCCGGTGGACATCTCCACTGACGGGAGCGGCAACCAATACGCTTACTGGGACGATGCTAACAACTGGACCGGCCATGTCGTGCCCGTCGTTTATGACACAAATCAGGTGAACACTTTTTACAATGCCGCATTCGACAGTGCCACTGTTGCTTGTCTCGTAACCAATAACACTCAGGTCACTGGGGTCGGCCAGCTGATGGCAGGCTTCGGAGGAGGCGGAACGCTGGTGATCACCAATGGTGCCCAATTTCAGGCGGGGTTTCACAATGGTGGAGATTGGACTGGAATAGGCTTTGTGGCTGGACCTGGGACTTTGATTGTTGGCCCGGGCAGCGACTTCACTTGCGCTTCACATCTCTGGGTGGGACAGGGAACCGCTAACCAAGGCACGGTGATCATTAACGGCGGCACGCTTCATATTCCAAATGGGCAGTTGGGCGTGAGTTGGAATGGAACCGGTGGCACCAACTATATTTTCATCACCAACGGCGGTGCATTGTACATGTCGCAATGGTCTTCCCAAACGCTGGGCGCACCTGGAAGTGGCAGCGCAAACATTGGTATAATGGACATCGGAGCCAACTCCCAAGTGGTGATCACAAACAATCAATTAGGTTATATGCATACCTTGGTGACAAATGGTCAGCTCATCGCTTTCGACGGTCTGGGCACAATCTCTGCGGTCTATAATCCGTCGGCTAACATCACTGTCCTTACGGGTCTTGCACCCTCTGGCAGCGATACGCCAGTATTCAGCCTTCAACCTTCAAATTCGATCGTTTCGTTAGGCGGCACGGCCAACTTAACAGCGGCTGCCTCGCCCGCAACCGGCTATCAATGGCTGTTTAATTCCGCGCCCCTCGCGGACGGCAACGGGATTTCCGGCTCGCACACTGCCCATCTAACCATTGCAAATTTCACTGCTGCCGAGACTGGGATCTATTCCGTGGTGGCTACCAACACGGGTGCTGTTAGTCAGAACGATCGCAATTATGCATCGAGCCAAGGAGTCTCAGTGACTGCTGAGTCGTTCAACCTATATCCCGTCATCACAATTAACGGCGTTAACGGCAACACGTATGTAGTTCAGTATACCACCTCGCTGACGCCGCCAGTGACTTGGACTGGGTTGTCGACGAACACAGTCGGAGCCGGCCCGCTGTATGTCGTCGATACCGCTACGCCGTTGAGCATCAAGCGGTTTTATCGGGTGCTCCAACCATAACACGCGAGCGTTATGGGCGACGAGGGATAAGGTTCTTAATTCCCTCGTCGCCCGTCCCAAACGAGCAGGATGCTCGGCGGGGCCGGGTGAATTGCCGTTTGCGCGCCTCCGAAGCGTGCTTTTGCTGCGGTTGATGCAAAAGTGAGGAGTCGCTGTGTGGGAAAAGCTTTCCCGCTCCTCGTCTGGGAGCGGGCGGATGTTTCGTTAGAGTGGCAAATACGGAACTGCCTTGGGTTCATCTCAGGGTCTTGGCTTCGGGGACGCTGCCCTTCGGAACCAGGGCAAGGCGTTCTCCGGTTGTTGTTGACAGCGTCAGCAACCGGCCCGAGACACCTTCCGCAGCTTTGCCATTGCGGTAAACCGTGGCGTCTCCGCCCTGCCAGGGATTTTGCAGGATGCACGGGCCGCCTTTCTCGGACAGTATTTCGACAAATTCGACCTGGTCGCGCTGCAAGGACGCGCTGATGAGAAATGCGCCGCGCGCGGCCAGTGTAAACTGCGCGTCCCAACCTTTGGGCCAGGCCGGAAAGACGCTGTTGATCGGCTCTTTCTCGGCGGACGGCGGAACGCTTTGGAGCACGGCGTTTTGCAGCCCATGGGAAGCGTTGCCAAGTTGCTCAAACTCGATGGCGCCAGGCCCTTCGCCCATCACCATGCGATTTCGAAACTGCCCCCGCCCGCCACGGGTAGTAACGCTGGTTTCGGGGTTGGAATGCATCTGGCCGGGCACGACCGTTTTGAGGAGTTCGCCCATGCCGAGGTTGGCGGCAATGACGGGCTCTCGCGAAAGGATGCCAAGATTCCCTCCGTCGCCGCCCTTGCGGCTGCCGCGTCCGCTGTAGGAAGCCTTAAGACTGTTGAGCAATGCGGTGTCGTCCGTGACCGGCGTGCAGATATCATAATATTCACCGGGTTGGGGCGAAGGCGGAACGGGCAGGAGATTGTCCTTCACTTCTTTCCACTTAGGACGCAGGTCGGCATCGACGTTCAGGATTTCCGAGGCGCGGATGGCAATCGGGAACATGACGCGCATGGCCAGCAACTCCTCCGGCGAATCCGACCTGCCCCACGGTTTTTCTTCCAGATTGTTGACATAACGAATGTGGTATTTGCCGTCATCAGCTTTGTAGAGGTTGGGGAAGTTCCGATAAAACTCCGCTGTGCCCTTGATCACCGGATAGCCGGTTGCGCGCAGCCAATCCTCATCGGGCCAATAGGCGTAATGCAGCCAATAAACGTTGGCGATCTTCGCGGTCGTGGAAAGGACGTGCGAGGTCCACGCGAAGGGGCCTTGTTGGGTGTCGGTGTAACGATAGTTCCAGCGGCTGTTCAGACCATTCTTATTCCGGGCATAATCATCAAATTCCTTGGAGCGCTCGCTCCAGGGCTTTCGCGCCAGGTACAAATCGCGCATCTCCGCGGCGATGTTGTCGGGTAAATCCTCCAGGCCATTGAACCACGTTGTCTCCGGGATCCAAATGCCCTGGCTGCCCCATTCCTGCTGCGCCGCGCGCGCGTAATTGTCCAGATAGCGGCTGTAGGTGTTGAACACGCAGGTCATCAATTCAGGGCGGTTCGCCGGCGTGAATCCGTCGAACAGGCAGCCTTGGTTGTGCCACCAGTACATCGAGCCCCACATGCGCAAATCGCCATCGGTGCCCCAGAGCACGCCGCAGAAGCGAGGCATGTAAGTCGCGCGGGAACAGGATCCCATGAGGTAAAGATAATACGTGTAATACTTCTCCACGTTGTCGGCCACGCCGTCGGCGCTGTGCAAATGAATGAACCCTTTGGCCCAGAACTCGCTCCACCACTTGCGGTTGTCCTGGAGAAGATCGTCGAAGGACTTGCCTTGGGCCGCCGCCAATTGCTTCAACGCAAGGTCGCCCACGTTCTCGTTGCGGTCATAGCTGACCGCCGCGGCAGTGAGGATCAGCGCCTTGCCCTTGCGCGGCTCAGCCGACAAACGAACCGTCAGCTCGTTATAATATGACGCTTTGGCTTCCCGCCCTGCAACGCCAATGGCGATGGCGGAGGCGCTATAAAAATTCCCTTCAGTAAATTCCTGGGTCAGCAGGATTTTCCCGTCGCGGGTGTCCAGGCGCGAGATGGCCACGTGATCGCCCGTCCGGATTTCCGCGCCGTGCGGTCCGAGGGGCGAAGGAGGTTGTTTGACCGTGAAATTCTGCGCATACCGCAGCATCCGCAGGTCAATATTGATGGCGCTGGGCTGGCTTCGTTCGTCGTCCACTTCGGTGGCGATGACGTCGCCGTCGGTCCATACCAAACTACGCGTCTTGACGCCGTCGCCGTCGGCGCTTTCCAGCCCCTCATAAACCGACAAGCGCTGGCTGAATTTCCCGCCCGCGAAGACGTCGGCGCCGAAGTCCACCATATTGATATCGACGTATCCGCAGCCGGAGGAATAGTCCGTGTGCCCTTTGGGGGATGCCAGAGTGTTATTGCCGAAGCAGAAGAGATCGTCGTGATTGATTTGATAATGCAGCGTCGCCGGAGTGGTCCAAACCAGCGTGCCCACGCGGCCATTGCCGATTGGCATGCCGTCGTGACTGCTCGGCGCGGGCGTATCGAAAGAGAGGTCGGAATGCGCCACCAGACTGCGGTAATCATATTTGAGCAAACTATCAGAGGTTTCCGCAACGGCTGTTCCAACAGCCAGCAACGAGAGACATACGGCAGCGAATTCTGTTTTCATAAGGTTTATATAGTGCCGCCGCCGGGAGGTGTCGGGAATGCGCGAGTGCAGATTCAGGACGGTGATGTTTTGTCCCGTGGTGTTCGTGATTTGCGCGGCTTGGCCGCCTGCAACAATAGGATTTCGCATTATCAGGCGATTCGAGGTTTACATTCAGAAACGACAAATGAGTAAGGATGAGCGCGCGTCGGGGTTTCGTCAATCGACCCTTCTTCGTGTTCTGCATGTTTCCCCGGCTCGTGCGAGGGTCCAAACATGAAAATGTGAACCGCACTTTGCCTGAGAGTCGGGCGATCCAAGGCCAAACATTCCATCTTCATCGCGCCCCCAATCGCAACCTCGCGAACCCTCGCCACTCTAAAGCAGCCAGTTGCTTTGCACCAACAGGTTGGTCTAAGTGTCTTAAGCGGGCGTGGATTTCCCCGAGCGAGCGAATCGTCGCGCCTGGAAAAGAGCGCTGAAATGCAACATAATAAAGAGGGGAACCATATAAGCGGGGATGAGCACCAGCGGTAATTGTGCCATCGCGCTCGTTGTGACGTTCCCGGTAATCCCAGGCAGGAAGCCGGAACAGATTGTCCCCATTGAGACGGCGACAACCAGGTCAACGATCCCCATGATATTCCAAATCACGTACCGTCTACTGCCCGCAAACGACGAGTCACGAATTAGTCCCAGCACGATCCAGGGCGCGGTCACTCCGATTGCCATGTCCCCAAGTCTGGCCGGGAAAGCGAACAGTCCAGGCAGAACACCGTGTGCATAGAGCGAAAGGAAGCCGAGGCCGGCCCACCGCCACCCCTGAATCGCTGTCACCAGCCGAAGGTCGGCCCCGAGAACGAAGGCCCTGAAGGCGCCCCATCCGAAATAAGCCGCAAAAAATACCGCCAAGGGAATTGCGAAACCGAAGAATATCGGCAGAGGAGGCGAACCCGCGTTCCCAGCGAACACCCCTTGGGTGCCGAGGAGAAAAACAAGCCCGAACCACAGAGCCAATGCCACAGAAACGACCGGCCGAACGCTCGACCGGTTGTCATTGAGTTCCGAAGTCATGTTTGCGTTGATGCTTCCCATACTTTCATTTGTCATGTTCATATGCTTTTTGTTTTGGTTTTTGGTTTGTTGTTTTGTGTTGATGGCCTGCTTCAGTTCTTCAGGATGCCGCCGTTAAGGAATTGAGCGGGTGCGACTATCATTCGAAAAAAACTCATGTGTAAATCCCTTCGGTAATCTAGTGTGTATATACACTTCTGCGGCTCCCAAAATCTCTTCCTTATTGCTCCGGTTATTGCCCCTTCAACTTCGTTGCCACCTCTCCCAAATCGCTGATCATCGTTGACCATCGTTCTGCTCCCAGGGTCGCGACCACTTTGTCCTGGGCGGAGCGCCACGCCGGAAGCGTTTTGCCCAGAGCCGCGCGCCCCTTTGCGGTAATCTCAAGTTCCACGCGACCGCCTCGTCCGCCACCTCTTGCCCGCACCAGGCCGTCCCGCTGCAAAGGGCGAAGATTTCGCAACAGTGTCGTGCGTTCCATTCCCAGCCATTCACTCAATCCTGCCATGCCCCACCCGTTCTTGGCCTGGAGCGCTCCAAGGATGGGGGTTTGCGTAGGCCGAATACCGTGTCGCCGCACTTCGGCGTCGAAGAACTGAGTTATCACCCGCGATACTCGGCGGACATTAAAACACGTGCAGCTCTCGACCGACGTCAGGTCCAATTGTTTCTTCACATGGTGTATATACACACCGAGCGTGGTTCTGTCAACGGTTTTGTGATTGGAACCATTGTTTGGATGGGGTGGATAGGCGTCGGTTCGAGCCCGAACACTTACCGACATCCTTTTTGCGGATTTCGGTTGGCTTTCCCAGCCGTTTATTTCGCCTGTACATCGACGGGATGCCGCATTGAGTTGGCGAACGCCGCGTTTACGATGAGGCCACAAGGACATATGTTGCCTCCTGACCCGATGATTGGATGAACGGATCAGAAAAGACAGAAATGGATCTGTTCACGGAAGCAGTGCAGCTTCCGGCTGAACAGCGCTCAGCTTTCCTCGAAGCGGCCTGTGGAGGAGACGCCGAGCTACAGGCCAATGTCGAGGCTCTTTTGGAAGCTCACACGCAATCCGGCGAGTTTCTCGAACAGGCTCCGGCAGAAGTCAAAGCTCAAGCCAGGGTGCCGGGCGAAAAACCGGGCGACCGGGTTGGTTGTTACAAGTTGCTGCAGCAGATCGGCGAAGGCGGTTGCGGGGTGGTTTTCATGGCCGAACAGGAGCAGCCAGTCCGCCGGAAGGTGGCCATCAAAATCGTCAAGCCGGGAATGGACACAAAAACGGTTATCGCCCGCTTCGAGGCCGAAAGACAGGCTCTGGCTCTGATGGATCATCCGAATATCGCGCGGGTGCTCGACGCGGGCGCTTCCGAAAGCGGACGGCCCTATTTCGTGATGGAGTTGGTTCGCGGAATCAAGATCACCGATTACTGCGACCAGAATTCACTCAAAACCGCCGCTCGCCTGGAGATGTTTCTTGACGTCTGTGACGCCGTGCAGCACGCGCACCAGAAAGGAATCATCCATCGCGATCTCAAGCCGTCAAACATTCTGGTGACCACATTGCCGTCAGGGAAACCGCTCGCGAAAGTGATAGATTTTGGGATCGCCAAAGCGACCACCGACCAGCGACTGACGGACAAAACCCTGTTCACGGCGTTCGAGTTATTGATCGGCACGCCGGCGTACATGAGTCCGGAACAGGCTGCCCTTTCGAGTGTGGACGTGGACACGCGAAGCGACATCTACAGCCTCGGGGTTTTGCTTTATGAATTATTGACCGGAAGCACGCCCTTTGACACCACGGAACTTCTCAAACGCGGCCTCGATGAAGTCCGGCGCGTCGTATGCAACGTCGAACCGCCCCGCCCATCCACGCGATTGAGCACGCTGATGGCGCCTGATCTGACTAGCGTCTCCCGCCATCGTCAGGTCGAGCCTCCTCGGCTGATTCGAGAGGTGCGCGGGGACCTGGACTGGATTGCGATGAAGGCGCTCGAAAAAGACCGTGCGCGCCGGTATGCGACGGTGAACGGCTTCGCGATGGATATTCGACGTTACTTGGGTGGTGAAGCGATCCTGGCGCGTCCTCCCAGCAAGATGTACAAACTTCGAAGGTTAGTCTTCCGGCATAAGCTGTTGTTCGCGGGTTTGGGCATTATTTTGCTGTTATTCGTCATCTGCCTGATGCTGACAACTCGTCTGATCATTGAGGAGCGTCAGATGCGAAAAGACATGACTGTCGAAGAGGCCAGGCGTGAGGCAAAGCTCCTGGTTGATGCCGGTCAGGGAAGCAGGGCGGCAGACAAATATAACGAGGCGCTTGAGCTTCAGAAGAAACTGTTTGGCCTGGAGCAGCCGAGAGCAGCCGAATTGCTTGGAGAGGCGGTGAGCCAACTGGTCTCCCTCGCGAGAATCGAAGACGCCCATCGGCTTCTGATGCACTACTATATTCCTCCGCAGATGGGCCACAACGGCGGCGTTTGGCTCGGTTGGCGCGCTGTTCTCTTCGCCAGACAGGGCCGCTGGCGCGAAGCAAGAGACGACGCGGCCGTGAGTGTGAAAATCCGACCCGATTATGTGGAAATATATCATGGTCTTGCCTCGTTGCTGGTCGCGGAAAAGGACGTCGAAGCCTATCGGCAGCTTTGCACGGAAATGATTGCTCACTTTGGCCAAACGACTAACGCTTCGACCGCAGATGTTGTTGCCAAGGACTGCCTCATCCTTCCTTTATCCGGCGTGGATTTGGATTCAGTAGCGGCGCTTGCCGAAATTGCCGTGACTCGCGGAAAAGGCCAGGCTCCATATACATTTTACCTGTGCACGAAAGCGCTGGCGGACTATCGCCAGGGAAAATTCCCGGAGGCCGCAGCACGGACTTTGGAGATTTTGAAAGATCCGTTTCCTTACACTCAGGCCGAGGGCTCGGCGGTACTCGCGATGGCCCAATTCCGAATCGGGCACAGCGAAGAGGCGCACGCGGCCCTGGCGGGATTGGAGAAGGTCGTGCAAGAAACACTTCCAACGCCTGGGAGCCGCGATCTTGGGTTTGACTGGAAAGATTGGATAATCGCCCATGCTCTATTGGACGAAGCGAGGAGTTTGATCGAAGGTCCGAGTTCGACTAATTTGGACTGGCGCGCCAGATCTCATGAGTGAAGCCACGGCCATGCTGGATGCGATCGGAAAGGGCGATGCCGAAGCCCCGGCGGCGTTTCTTGATCTGGTCTATAACGAACTTCGCCGGCTGGCTGCCAGCAAGCTGGCCCGTGAAGCGCCGGGCCAAACCCTTCAATCCACCGCTTTGGTGCACGAGGCATGGCTGCGGTTGATAGGGGACGAGAACCGCCACTTCGAGGATCGGACCCACTTTTTTGCCGCCGCAGCCGAAGCGATGCGCCGCATTCTGATCGAACGGGCGCGGTGGCGGCGCGCGGTACGTCACGGCGGCGAGTATGAGCGCGTCAATCTGCAAGACGACATGCTGGCAAGCCCTGAGGATGACGACCAGTTGCTGGCGCTCAATGACGCGCTCGAAAAGCTCGAACGTAAGCACCCGCTCCAGGCCAGTGTAGTGAAGCTCCGTTACTTCGCCGGGATGAGTAACGAAGAGATCGCAGAACTGCTCGGGGTTTCACTTTCCACCGTCAAAAACTACTGGGTTTTTTCAAAGGCCTGGTTGTTCAGGGAAATAAAAGCAGTTTAACGCCTCCTCCCTTACGGCGGAGCGCGGCTTCCTTCCTGGACCAACCGCAGCTCGCACGGATTCACGGCCGAGTCCGCCTTAGAAAATTCCCCAACTTCATTTGGCTTTGCGGCTTCCAAATTTCGCCTTCCTCAGTGACGGGATCGAAATGACGAAAAAAGAAGACCGAGCCGTATGAGCAATATGATTGAAAACACTGGCCGAACGAGGCCGCGCTGCAATGGCGCCAAAGGACAGCGCATGGAAATAGGAACCATCGGAGCAGGAGATCTCGCGCAAGCGTTCGCAAAACGAGTGTTGAAGGCACGCCATAAGGTGAAGATTAGCAATAGCCGAGGCCCCGACAGCCTGCGGGAAATTGTCAGTCAACTTGGCCGTGGTGCAACGGCTGCCACCAGGGAAGGGGCAGTGGCCTGCGAAATGGTTCTTCTGGCCGTGCCGTGGGACAACGTGCCCGAGACACTTGCGCGCCTTCCCAAGTGGAATAACCAGATTCTGATTGACGGGGTCAATCCTTTTCACGGTAAGGCCGGAAATTTCACGCCAGCAAACGTTGGAAACCTGTCCACCAGCCAGCTTGTTGCGGCGCTAGCCCCTGGAGCACGAGTGGTTAAGGCGTTTAACCACATGCTCGTGCCTAACTTGGAAGCAGATCCCGTCGCCAACGGGGCGAGACGAGTTGCCTTTATTTCGGCAGACGATGACAACGCGAAGAAGCGAGTTCAAACCTTGCTCGAAAATTGCGGCTACTCTGTCGTTGATCTTGGAAGCCTCCGCGATGGAGGCCTGATCCAGCAAGCGGGCGGCCCTCTAGCAGGCCGGTATTTTTTTGAGAGAGGAGAATATCATAAATGAAAGCCATTCATCTGACAGCCTACGGCAACCCAGCCCAGAACTTAAAGATGGTCGAAGTTTCGGAACCAAACACGCCGGTCGCAGGCGAGGCTCTGGTGCGAATGGAGTATGCGCCGATTGCTTACAGCGACCTCATTTTAGCTCAAGGAGTGTACCTATTACGGCCGAAGCTTCCTGCCGTCATTGGAGGTGAAGGTGCGGGAATCGTCGAGGCGATCGGGTCGGGAGTCACCAGCGTCAAGGTAGGCGATCGTGTTACCATCCCCTTTGGAACATTCACCTGGTCTGAAAAAGTCCTTGCTCCAGCGCAAGGTCTTTTCGTCGTTCCTCCTTCAGTCGACGCCAGAACGGCCTCGATGTTAAATATCAATCCTGCGACGGCAGTTCTTCTCTTAAACGAATTTGTAAAGCTAAAGTCAAAAGACTGGATTGTATTAAATGCAGCCAATTCCCAGATCGCGCGCTGCCTGATCGCGATTGCAAAATCGCGCGGTCTCAACGTTGCAGGTATCGTGAGACGGTCCGAGCTCATACCGGAAGTTGAAGCGCTGGGTGCTGATTTCGTTGGCGTTGAATTACCGGAACTCTCAAAGCACATTCAGACTGCAACGGGCGGAACACCAATATCCCTCGGTCTTGATGCCGTAGGGGGTCCGGCGACAGCGACGATGGCAAGTGTGCTCTCTACGGGGGCACATCTCGTCAGCTATGCGTGGCTGAGTGGTTTGCCGATTCACGTTTCGCAAGGCGATCTCATCGTCAAGAGATTAAACATCCACGGCTTCTGGATGTATTACGAAGAGTATCTCCCCAAAATTAGAGCGGCACTGACTGAGGCAACAAAAGTGGTCGCTTCCGGCAAATTAACTTTGCCAATCTCCGCAACATACAAACTGTCCCAAATCAAAGAAGCAATCGAACACTCCCAGCGTGGTGGCAGGGTTCTATTGGATTTCAATAAGGTATGAGCAATTACACGCACGAAAGGGTTCCGACACAATTTGTCGAGGCCAACGGAGTCCGCTATGCCTACCGCCGTTTCGTCGCCAGATAAAAGATTTTCCAACTTCTGCTGGCTTTCTGGTTCCAAAATTTCGCCTAACTCAGTGGCGACACCTGCAATAAGAAAGGAAGGTGAAGCCTTAATCGACGAACAGAATAAGCAAACAAAACAAACTGAAACAAGATCGAAGGAGACAAAAATATGCCAAAAAAAATAGAATTCGGAGTTGTAACGCTCGCCGCTATGCTGATGGGCGCGATTCTGCTGCTGGAGAGGACTGTTAGAGTTGCTGCTGCGGAGTCGCCAACCGGCATCAAGAACGTGGTTCTGGTGCATGGTGCATTCGCCGATGGCTCCGGCTGGGAAGCCGTCGCCAAGATCCTCGAGAAGGATGGCTACACGGTGTCGGTAGCGCAGCCCCCCGAGACCTCCTACGCCGACGACATCAAGTACACGAAGGCGGCCATCGACGCCATGGACGGGCCGGTGGTCATCGTCGGCCACAGTTATGGCGGGTCCATAATCACCGAAGCCGGTAACGATCCGAAGGTTTCGGCACTGGTCTATATCGCCGCCTTCGCGCTCGATGACGGTGAGAGCTGTGCGTCGATCGAACAGGCCCTGCCGCAAGCCTCCAAGGCGTTCAAGTCGGACAGCAACGGCAACTGGTGGATAGAACAGGACCGTTTCGCGACCGACTTCGCGGCGGACGTTCCGCCGGCTGTGTCCCACTTCATGGCCAAGTCGCAGGTGCCGATCTCCACCGACTCGTTCACCCACAAGGTCACGACGCCCGCCTGGAAGACCAAGCCCAGCTGGTACATGGTGGCCACCGCAGACCGGTCGATCAATCCGGACCAGGAGCGCATGATGGCGAAGCGCGCCCATGCCAAGACGATCGAGGTGAATGCCAGCCATGTTGCCTACATGTCTCACCCGAAGGAAACAGCCAAGCTCATTGAAAAGGCCGCCACCTCTGCGCCCGTCAATCATTAACGACGTGAGATGAAATCACAAACAGAAATTGTAACAAGAAATGAAAGGAATTAATATGAGTAAGCAAACTAAACCGAGCATCGTTTTCTGTCACGGAATCTGGGCCGATGGCTCGTGCTTTAACAAGGTAATCCCCGCTCTTCAGGCAGCGCTTACGGCGGTGTCGCCTGCGGGTTTGCATTTCAAACCCCAGATGGCGCCTTCTACTACAGCGGAGATACGGCTCTCAGCATGGACATGCAGTTGGTCCGTGAATGGGCAACGCTGGAGTTCGCAGTCTTCCCCGTAGGCGATGGCTTGACCATGGGCGTGATGGATGCAATCAAAGCAGCGAGGTCGGTGGGCGTGAACAAAGTGGTTGGCGTCCATTACGACACGTTCGATTTCATAAGAATTGACCACCGCGCAGCGGTTAAAGCTTTCGACGAAGCGGGCATGAAGCTCCAGTTGCTGGATATCGGCAGCGTCATCGAAATCTGAACCCCTAATTAGAGGTTGAAGCCATGAGATCCAAACAGGAAGCCAACAAAGCTTTGGTAATCGAGGCATTCGACACTCTGTTCAATAAACGGGACTACGCGGCCGCTGAAAAGTTTTGGTCGCCAAAATATATCCAGCACAGCGCGCATATAGAACCCGGGAGAGAAGGGCTTTTTAATCTCATCAGGAAACTTCCCGCCACACTCAGCTGGACGCACGGCATCATTCTAGCCGAAGACGATTTTGTCATCGTCCACAGTCGTTATTCAGGTCATGGCTTGCCTGCTCCGTGGATTGTGGCCGACATAGTGAGAATAGAAAATGGAGTTTTGGCCGAACACTGGGATGTCATCCAGGACGAAGCCACGAAAGAACAATCAAAGAGCGGTTTGCCCATGTTTGGCACTTCATTCGATACATCAGAGCATCAACCCGCTGCCGCGCCGCTGGCGATGATGGAAGCGCGAACGATCGTGGCGCCGCTGTATGACGCGCTGAACCAACCGAGCAAGAAGGATGTGGCATAGCCCCCATGCACGAAGGAGGCCCATTCGCGGCGAACGATGAGACCTTGCCCACCATTGAGTATGTCCGCTGGAGCACTTCACGTTTGTACTGCTCAACCGGGTCTTGCCGATCCTCGTCCCCTGCGAGGATTACAGTTGGGACGGCAATCTTTTCACCTGTTGGCCGCCCGCACCGCGGAATGCTTCACCCCGCAAACGCTAGTGTTTGTCTTCCTTGGCCTCGTTTTCGTAAGCGTGAAGAATCGCCACAACCATTGGCCCGAATTTTTTCTTCAACTCCTGGCATCGCGTCGAGTTCTTGAGTTCAACACCTTTGCGTTCGCTGCGAACCAGGCCGGCTTCCCGAAGAATCTTGAAATGCTGCGACAGCGTGGACTTGGGAAGCTTCAAGTTGCCATTGGACACAAAGGCGGAACAGTTCATGGCGCAGTCAGCCTGAGCCAGTTCGGCGTAGATGCGAACCCTGACGGGGTCGGAGAGGGCGTACAGGATGCCCTGCACGGATATTTCTTTCAGAGACGGATGATAAAGTGGCCGCATAAAAAAATACTAGCACAATTTGACAAGATAGTCCAGTTGTTCAATATTACTGAACAATAGAACTGATGTGCTGGTTAAAACAATTGATTCAATCGCAAACATGAAGGAACAGGAAAAGCTTAAATCTCAGATCCACACAAACAACGAAGAACAAAGAGGGAAAAACAAAAAAGGACAAAGCATATGCGTGCAATGAGAGCGGAACAATTTAATGGTTACAAGGAGTTGAAGCTGGTCGATCTTCCGAAACCAGCGGTCACAGACGGGAAAGTACTGGTGCGAATCACTGCGGCCGGCGTCACGCCGCTGGACCATACGATTCTCTCCGGCAAATTTCACGGCTCGAAGGCTCCGTTAGTCCTGGGCAACGAAGGAGCGGGCGTGGTGGAGGAGGGAGATGGAGCGGACTTTCCCGCCGGCTCGCGCGTGATGTTCTTCGGCGCCTATGGCGCTTTTGAGGATGGAACCTACAGCGAGTGGGTTGCCGTACGGAAGAAAGACCTTTGCATGATTCCTGACGGTGTCGACGACGTGAGTGCCGCCGGTATCCCGGTCGCGTATCTGACGGCGCAGGTAGGTCTTACCCGGGCCGGTTTTCGGGCAGGCAAGACCGTTCTGGCACCGGCAATCGGAGGCTCGATCGGCAATGCAGTCACGCAATTGGCACGCGCCCTGGGCGCAAAACACGCCATGTCAAGCACGACCAATCATGCGAAAGCCGAGCAGGCGAAGGCGCTCGGATTCAATGAAGTCATCGATACCTCGTTGGAGAAGTTGGCTGACGGCGTGCGTCGTATCACGGGCGGTTATGGCGCAGACATCGTCATCGACGGAATCGGTGGTGAAGTCTTGAGCGAGGCGCTCGGAGCGCTTGCCTTGGAAGCAAGTCTCACAACACTGGGGTATTCCGCAAGCCGTAAGACAACCATTGACGTGATAAATCTTATTGTGCCACAGGCCAGCGTCCGGGGGCTCAACATGTTCGTTCAGCCGCAGGCGGCCGTTACTGAAGCCTGGAACGTTATTGCCTCACTTCTTAAATCCGGTGCGATCAAACCGATCGTGGCTAAGACCTTCCCACTGGCCGAAGCGGCTGATGCTCTGCGTTACCTGATCGACGGCCGCCCCTTTGGCAGGGTCGTCCTGACAATCTAACATGCCATGATAATAGGAGAGGAACATGGAATCGCTTCGTTATCGGATTATATCCGTTGATGGCGGCATCAACACAACACAAAGCAAAGAAAGGACGAAATATATGAACAATAACAATGGACAAAAATTGGTGGGCAAAGTCGCGGTAGTCACTGGCGGTTCGCGAGGGATTGGCGCAGCGATTACCAAGAGGCTGGCAGGCGACGGGGCCAGCGTGGCGTTTACTTACGCCAAGGGCGCGGATGCGGCCGCTTCGGTCGTCAAGGAGATTGAACGCCGCGGCGGAAAGGCAATTGCGATTCAGGCGGATGCCGCCGATGCGGACGCCGTCAAGGCCGCGGTCGAAAAGGCCGTCGCGACCTTCGGCGAACTGGACATACTGGTGAACAATGCCGGCACGGCCATTCCGAAACCGTTCGAGGAGACGACCCTGGAAGAGATGGATCGCGTGATCGACATTAACATCCGCGGCGTATTCGTCGCGACGCAGGCGGCGCTGAAGCACATGAAGAGTGGCGGTCGCATCGTCATGATCGGTTCGGCCGTGGGTGAGCGTGTCGCGGCGCCCGGGCTTGTGCCCTACGCGGGCACGAAGGGGGCCGTCAAGATGTTCACTCAGGCGCTGGCCCGGGAAATCGGGAACCGGGGCATCACGGTCAACAACGTGCAGCCGGGTCCGATCGACACCGAATTGAATCCCGCCACGGGCGATTGGGCGGTGCCGCAAAAGGCCGCCACAGCACTCAACCGTTATGGCCAGGTTGACGAGATCGCCGCGATGGTGGCATTCGTCGCCGGTCCTGAAGCGTCTTACATCACCGGCGCGAACCTGACGGTCGATGGCGGCATGAACGCCTAATCGCACTTCGCGACAACGCGGGGGCGAACAAGGCCCTTCACTAAGCACTAACGAAAAAGCAGAAAGGAAAGTAATTATGAAAAACCAAACCATCCTCATTACCGGAGCGCTCACCGGAATTGGACGCGCTACGGCAATAGCCTTTGCCAGGGAAGGAGCGAAGCTTGTCGTTTCAGGTCGCCACGATGACAAGGGCCACGAACTGGTCGCTGAATTACGTGGCCTCGGTGCCGAGGCGGAATTTATCAAAGCAGACGTTCGTCATGAAGAAGAAGTCAAAAATCTAGTCGAAAGAACGGTCAAACGCTTTGGGCATCTTGATGTCGCCGTTAATAACGCCGGTACGGAAGGTAAGCCTGGCCCGATTGTCGAGCAAACCGCCGAAACATATGCTGCCACGTTTGAAACCAATGTTCTTGGTGTCTTGCTGAGTCTTAAACACGAAATGCGAGCTATGCAGGCGCAAAAGACAGGAAGTATTGTCAATGTATCCTCGACGCTTGGTCATACAGGTGCACCGGGAGCTTCTCTTTACGTCGCGAGCAAACATGCAGTCGAAGGCTTGACTCAGTCAGCCGCGCTTGAGGGCGCTTCGTTTGGAGTTCGCGTCAATTCAGTCGCACCAGGCCCGACCGATACCAGTATGCTCGATCGCTTTACTGGTACGCCGGAGAAGAAAGCTAATCTTGTTGCCGGAGTTCCTCTCCATCGCATGGGGACCCCTGAGGAATTGGCGGCAGCCATCGTTTTTATGGCCTCGCCGAAAGCTACGTTCATTACCGGAACAACGCTTGTCGTCGATGGCGGCAAACTCGCCCGTTGATGGCTAAACAATCAAACCCAAACTATAAAATGAAAACTCAGCCTTCCTTCATTGGGTTCAATCTCATTCCAAGACTCCACGCGCACCGTCAGAAATCGAAGCTTGGTCGTCGTTCATGGAAAGAAAGAGGGCCTGATAGCGATGGGGAAGCAAAGTTTGACATGGCCAAAAGGGAACTACAGTCGGTCCCGGCGGGACAATCTTTCGTGCCGGGCACAATACCGCATCTAGAACATTGTAATGGTGGGCGCGACAGGGGTCGAACTTGAAAGCCACGTTCGCCCCGATTCACCAACATGCATTCTGACTCGGCAAACAGGGGCGAACTTGCGTGTCGCCCTTTGAACAGATTGTCCCCATTGAGACGGCGACAACCAGGTCAACGATCCCCATAATATTCCAAATCACGTACCGTCTACTGCCCGCAAACGACGAGTCACGAATTAGTCGTGGCACGATCCAAGGCGCGGTCACGCCGATTGCCATGTCCCCGAGTCCGGCCGGGAAAGCGAACAATCCAGGCAGAATACCGTGTGCATAGAGTGAAAGGAAGCCGAGGCCAGCTCACCGCCACGCCTGTATCGCTGTCACCACCCGAAGGTCGGCGCCGAGAACGAAGGCCCTGAAGGCGCCCCATCCGAAGTAAGCAGCAAAAAATACCGTCAGGGGAATTGCAAAACCGAAGAATATCGCCAGCTGAGGCGAACCTGCGCTCCCAACGAACGCCCCTTGGGCGCCCAGCAGAAAAACAAACCGGAACCACAGAGCCAATGCCACAGAAACGACCGGCCTCACGCTCGACCGGTTATCCTTGAGTTCCGAAGTCATGTTTGCGTTGATGCTTCCCATACTTTCATTTGTCATATTCAGTTTGGATGGGGATGTATACAATTTGGGTTCCACGGAAAGTTGAAGGTTCAAGCCAAAAAAGTCCTTCGCGGTTATTGAAGCTTGACACGTTCGAACGCACGCCTTAATGAACAGCTATGCCACAAACGAAACCCAAGTTTGGGTTCACGTTGATTGAATTGTTAGTGGTAATCGCCATTATAGCCATCCTGGCCGCGATGCTGCTGCCGGCCTTGTCGCGCGCTAAGGAGAAGGCGATGACGACCAACTGCGTCAGCAATTATAAGCAGCTCATGCTTTGCTGGATCATGTACGCGGGGGACAATAACGACGCGCTGGTCAATAACTTCTCATTCAGCAACGACCAGTGTGGGCCTGATGCGTGGGTGTCGTCCGGAAGCCAACTGGGCCTGGGCAGTTGGACGGGGAACGCGCGACTGGATTCCACCAACTGGGCCATCACGCACGGGCCGTTGTTTGTCTATAACGGCAATGCCGCCATCTATCATTGTCCGGCGGACAAGACCACCGTTTTTGGCACCGCCGGCATTCCGCGCACGCGCAGCGTGTCGATGACCACGGGCATGAATTGGACGGATGACCCAAAAGTTCCTCCCCCTCCCAGCTTCACCAAACTGACGGCCATCAAACTGCCCGGCCCATCCGACGCGCTGGTCTTTGTCGATGAGGCGGGCAATAGTATTGATAATAACGTCATTGGCATTCACCCGGGCACGAGCGCCGATCCCGCGGGCGGCATCTACACCTACTGGAACCTGCCCAGCAGCCGTCACAACAATGGCTGCGTTTTGGGTTTCGCCGATGGACATGCCGTTCATTGGAAATGGCTGGACCATTGGATCCTTGACGCCAACGCCAAAGGGGACACGGGCGCCGGCGCGATTGGTCCGGGCTTCGAATCGCTCAGCAGCGCCGCGGACCGAGACCTGCGGCGCCTGAAGCAAACCGTGCCCACCGTTAACTGACCGGTGAACGAGCTGTAAGCGATCGATTTTGTCGTAACAACCCACATCGCAAGAACCAAGACACGTATGAAAACATCCGAGAAAAATCACGAATCGCGCCCCAGCACCCGCCGCTTATTCCCCCTTAAGCCAGGCAAGCCGGCCAAAGGCATCCGGATGTCGGTGTTGGCAATGCTGCTGCTGGCCGGCTTCCTGCCCCAGGCGCGGGCACAGTTTACACTCGTTCTCAGCAACAAATGGAATTTGGCGCCCGGCAGCCGTTATTACCTCCCAACCGGGGGAGGCAACCCGCGAGGCATGGCCATCAACCGGACCACCGGCAACGTCTTGGTCCCCTCGCTGGTGAACTCCAACCACGTTGAAGTCGTCAGCGGCGTGGATGGCTCCGACCTCGGTGGCATTACCGGCACCAACGCCATTGCCGGCACCAACATTGTGACGGGTGGCAATGCGGCCTTGGATGGAATCGCGGTCGCCGATGATGGAGTCATTTACTCGGGAAACCTGGATGCCGGGGGAAGCGCTTTCAAAATATACCGCTGGTCCTCAGAGGACACGTCCGGGGCGACGCTGCCGACGGTGGCCTTTGGCCCCGCAGCGCCGGGCGGTACGGCGACCCGTTGCGGTGATGCGTTTAATGTTCGCGGCGCCGGGACCAACACCCAAATCATTGCTTCAGGCACTGGTTCGGGCTTTTTCACGATTTTCACCACGACGGACGGCACGAATTTCACGCCCAACCAAATTGCTGTTCCGGCGACGCCCGGTTCCGGCGGGTTCAACCGGACGGTGGCGTTTGATGGCACCAACAACGCCTTTTGGGGCGGCGCCGCGAACAGCACTAAGATTTATTACGTCACCTTAAATCTCAGCACGCTGACGGCCACGACCGTGAGCAACCTCACCCTGGCGACCGCCATGGGAATGTGTGACGTGGACAGCACCAACGGCGTCAACATTCTGGCCGGCATTTCGGATAATGGCAGCGTGGTGTCCGCCTCGCGCAACCTTCTGGTTTATGACCTGAGCAATCTGAGCGGTGTCGCGCAAGGAGGCAGTGTGGCCTTCCCGGCGGGCGGCACGGCTGACGCAAATGTTACGGGCCAGGCTGATATTGGCGCGGGCATGGTTGCCGCGCTGAGCACGCAAGGAGGAATTGTGGCTCTGACGATCTCGCTTCAAGCCAATACTCCGCCAAGCATCACCACGCCACCTGTGGGGGTCAGCGGCGTGTTTCCGGCCTATACCCTTTCGGTCGGGGCTTCGGGCACTCAACTGCTCCATTACCAGTGGCTGGCCAGCAATGCCGGCACAAATACAGCTTCGACTTTCACCAACATTCCTGGCGCGGCGGCAACTACCTACGCCATCACCGCTCCGACCACCAACTACTTCGAAGTTATCGTCACGAATGCTTTCGGCTCGAAGACCAGCACGCCGGTGCTGGTTTCGCTGCTGACCCCGGTGACCAGCACCGTCGTCACGCAGCTTTGGCGCATCCCTGCCGGCGCCAACGGCTATACCTACCTATCCCCCACGGACAACAATACCCGCGGCATCGGCTACGATGCCAACTCCAACCGGGTAGTGGTCTCGAGCATCTCGGGCGGCGCGGCAATCTACGTCCTGGATGGCAACACCGGCACCAACCTCGGCAAGCTCGACCTGACATCGGCCAATCTCGGCGGCGGCACCTTCCAGCTCGACCAGGTCGTGGTCGCCGACGATGGGGCCGTCTATTCCGGAAACCTTGCCCTGCCCGGGCAAAGCTTCAACCTGAATCGCTGGCCGTCACCGACGACCAACGCGACGGCCAACAATGCCTACAGCGACGCGGGTATGCTGGCCACTTCGGGGGATCGTTGGGGTGACACCATGGCCGTGCGCGGGGCCGGCGCCAGCACGCAAATCCTGCTGGGGTCACGCGGCGGCACCAACGTTGCCCTGCTCACCACGGCCGATGGTGTGTCTTTTAGTGCCAGCGTCATGGCGATCAGCAACGTCACGCCCGGTTTTGCGGCAAACGGCATAGCGTTTGGAGACGGCAACACGCTTTGGGGGAAGGCCTTTCTAGGCGACCTGTTCAAGGTTGCGTTCGACCCAGTGGCGCTGACGGGCGGCAAGGTCCTCGATTTCGCCAACCCGAGCCAGACGCCAAGTCAGATGTCCGGCGTCGGGGTCGATCCGGTGCATAGCATCCTGGCCGGCATCGATTTGGCGGATACCCCGAATGACCTGAAACTGTTCCAGGTGCCGGGCACGACCGATCCGCCGGTGCTGTTCGACCAGGCTTTCTTCGCCTCGGCGAATGTGAATGGCAACGACAACGTGGCCCTCGCCGTGAAATTCCCCAGGATGTATGGGTTGGACGTGAATAACGGCATCGTGGCGCTGACCTACGGCGTGCCGCCGACGGCGCCGCCGACCATCAACACTCCGCCGGCGAGCCAGACCGTCTATACGAATTCCCCGGCGGTCACTCTTTCGGTTGGGGCTTCGGGGTCGCTGCCGCTCTATTATCAATGGCGTGGTTACGGGAACAGCCTTGCCAATACGCCGGTTAACATTCTTAACGCCACCAACAGCACCTACGTCCTTAACTATCCGCCGGTGACTGCTTCCGGGTATTATGATGTAATCGTGCACAATATTGCGGGGAATGCCACCAGCACGCCGCCGGCTTTACTCACCGTCATCACGCCGGTGAGCAGCACGGTTGTGACCCAGCTCTGGACGCTGCCTGCAGGCTCGCGGTCGTACCTGGATGGGTCCAGCTACAACACCCGCGGGTTGGCCTATGACACCAATACCGGGACCTTGCTGGTCGCGGACCATTTCAACATCTACCTGCTCAGTCCGACCAATGGCACTGACCTTGGCCAGTTGAACACGGTCGGGCTGCCAATTTCGGGAGTGAACGGCTGGGCGGTGGACCAGCTCGGCGTGGGCGATGATGGGGTGCTTTATGTCGCGAACCTGTCGCTGGACGGGACGGGCTTCTCGATCGTGAGCTGGCCGGCGATTAGCCCCGGCGCTAGCGCGGCCAACTATGCCTGGGGTCCGAACACAGGGACCGGGGCTGACCCGAGTGGCACCGGCGATCGCTGGGGAGATACGATGGCGGTTCGGGGTGCGGGCGTAAGCACTGAAATCCTCTGCGGCTCTGCTGGCGGGACGGTGGTAGTGCTGTTCACCACCACTGACGGCACGACTTTCTCGGCGCGCGTCATCAACGTGACCAATGCTCCCGCCGGATTTGCCGGCCAGGGCATCGCCTTCGGGCCCGGCAATACGTTCTGGGCCAAGAGTCCCGGATTCAACCTCCGCCAGGTCGCCTTCGATACCTCGACGACTCCGGGCACTGGGAATGTGGTGCAGGTCTACACCGCCGGAACGCAGATCAATTCCAGCATGGATGGCATCGACGTGGACGTCGCCAATAATATCCTCGGCGGCGTGGTTTTCAGCGATGTGCCGAACGACCTGCAATTACTGCTGCTGAGCGGTAGCACCAACTCGCCTGCGCTTTTCGACCAGGCCTTCTTCGGAAGTGTCAATGCGAACTCCCAGCTTAACGCGGCTACGACGCTGAAGGCCGGCCACGGTTTCGCGCTGGATGTCAATAACGGCATTGTGGCACTGACCTACGGCCTGCCGTCGGCGCCGCCGGTCACCATCACCACCGTCACTCCGCAGCCGGGTATTGGCACAGCTCTGACCTGGAACAACTGCTTCAACGGCCACGGCTACGACGTGCAGTACAAGAACGCCCTCACCAATGCTACCTGGACCACCGCCGGTTCCGTCACCGCCATCGGACCCACTGCCTCCTTCACCGACACCTCGGCGACCGGGGCCGGCACTCGGTTTTATCGGATCCATAGCCGCTGAACTACGGCGCGATGGAGCCGGCATACCTGGTTTAGAACATTGTAATGGTGGGCGCGACAGGGGTCGAACCTGCAAGGATTGCTCCAAAGGATCCTAAGTCCTTCGCGTCTGCCAATTCCGCCACGCGCCCACAACGGAAATCACCGTCGGCAACGTCTGCAAGCCCCAGTTTAGCAAAGTGCTGGACGGGCGCAAGCGCCCCATCAGGGGGCTGTCGCAGTCGCGCGCATCCGGACACTGCCCCCAATACCGCTTTGCCCGCGCGGAGCGCGGCACATTGCCGCCCCGAAGGGGCAAGAACATATCAGCCCCGGGTAAGGACGCGTAGCGTCCGCCACCCGGGGTAGAGTGCAAGGATTGATTATCCCCCCTCCCATGCGCTTGTGGCATGGGAGGGGGGAAAAGGGGGGAGGGTTCCTCCTCACTCTTGGGGGCAGTGTCCGGATGCGCCCGTGGCAGTCAACCGAACCGGCGGCGGGGAACTGGGGTATCACCGCCGACGGCTCGGTCACGCTCGATGTGGTCTGCGCCATTGACGTGTCTGACGAGCTTGAGGTCGCCCGGGCGCTGCGGCGCATTCGCAGGAGGATGGGATGACAAGCTCTCAGCCCGCACCGGCACCGCCCGCGCCGGCTTGCGCGTCGTGTCGCCACGCCGTCGAGGTCCGCCCCACAGCAGCAACGCGGGCCTGCGGTGCCGTAGGTTTCCGCCGGCAGCCGAGACCACCAGCCGGAATTTCCTGAGCACGTTCCCTTTGGTGATACCGACCTGGCACTGCGGGGAGTATCAGCAAAAACCGAAATCGAAATGACCAGCGAAGGCTTGCCGGGTGTCTCCATGGACCCGCGCACGCTACGTCACCCCGCACCTCATGCCTGAGGGAGAGATGGGCGTCTGGTTAAAACATTTGTGTTTTGACTCTGCAAACCTTGTTGTGGGTTGACACCTCTCTTAGCCTGACACTGGCTTCACACCGCTATGCTCGCGGGGCTTCCCTCAGGACCTTTTCAATGTCTTCCGAAAGTCGGGCCACCGCTTCCCTGTCGGTTGAAGAAAGTATGATGTCTCCGCTAGTGAGCTTGCCGCTCGTCCCGATGACTCCAAGTCCGAGATGGGAGCCGTAAGCAGCCACCAACGAAGATGCAGTTTGGATATATTGGTCGCAGCCCGGGTACGTAACCATTAAGTGGTGCAGTGTTCCCGTTCGTTGCACTGTTTGCCGCTTACGCGTCACAAAGAGCAATACAGGACCAGCGAGAGTGATGAATGACGCCATTTCAGCGAAAGTTGGCGCGGATTGGCTTTCCGCAGACTCGTTTGAGTGCCGCCCAACGGCAACCAACGCGAACGGCAGCAGAACACAAAGGACCCATCCCACAACCCGCAAGACTTTCTGAGATGTGGTGAGATCACGAACGACACTCACTTTCGTGCAATAAGGCAGGGAAACGATTTCTTTCGAGGTGATTGCACGTGTGGCGATCTTCCTGCCGTCCGCGACCTCCAGAATGCCACGGTGGACCGTAACGGGACATGCACTCCACAGTTTGTTGTTCGCAAAGTAAACGTGCTCTTCAGTGAGGACAGGCGACACCGGACCTAGCGATAGCTCGGGGAGCCGGACAGGCACGGGCCGCGGGCTTAAATTGGAGTCCGGAACGTAGAGGGTGGTCTCCATGCCACAGTGCGGACACACGACAGTCTCGCCCACGTTGTCCCGCTCGAACTCCAAATGGCCGGAACAAGTGTTGCAATTACACACCGCCCACTTCTCGCCTGAGCTGGCCCCGGTCATGGCCGAACCGTGTCACGGCAGCGGCGCCGTGTCGAGCGCGAAACCGACGGCGCCCAAACTATGCGAGCTGGTCATCCGTCCAGATTCGCTTATAGCGCGCCCGATACCGCGGTCCGCTGCTTTGGCCCGAACCGCCCCTTTCCAAAGCCGTGGCGAACCCCCAGCGCAAGCCCCTGGCCCCGAAACAGTGCGGAGTGCGGTCAGCCAGCCCCGGCCACTCATCGGAGACGACACACCGATTACGTCGCGGTTCGGGCGGCGGTGAAAACAGAGCTTCCAACCCGCGAAGATCTGCCCGTCTGCTGGCCGGAATCGCAACTTGACGCAAGATGGAGAAAGGTCAGCATTTCAAAATGTCTGATAAGTACCTCCGGCTTGTTGCGGGTGATGGATCGCGGGAATTTTACAGGCACGCATTTGTTGCCCATAAGGTCATACCAGCACTGCTCAGCACCCCTTTTGCTGCGTTCTATTCTTGGCTCGCATTCCAGCGCGCCGCAGGGGTGACCGTGCTCAACGTGTTAAAGGGTCTTGCGTGCGTGGTCCTCGCTTATGCAACTGTGTTGATTTTTACTCTTGCGTGGTATCTCATCACGGCTCCCGGTCGTTTGCACAAAAAAGAGTCCGATGCCCGCCGCAAAGCCGAAGCCGAGGTCGAAGGATTGCGTCGAGAGAATGAAGAGAAAAACATTCTTGAAATCGTGCTGGAAAATGAGCAGCCATACTGGACTTGCAGCGACCTACAGCGCGGTCCGGTCGATGGCCGGGTGGGAGTTAAAAACATTAGCAAATCAAAAACAGCAGATGATGTCTGCTTGTCACTGATAGCGATACAGAACACTTACCCGAATAGCGAGCCAATGAAGAGGCTATGCGAATTTGGAGCCACCGGGAAGAAGATCTCTGTGCCGGGCGGGTTCAACTACCACAGTCACTATCAGTCCGTTGAACAAGGGGTATTTTCTCGAAGCATTTCAATTCGCTACCGCCGCGAGGATTGGAAGAGTTTCGTGAGTTGCAAACGAGATCCGGGTGCGAGCTGAAGTATATCGGCGAACTACTCCG